>Ga0209605_1000018_pt1 | contig 274717 bp, 265 predicted proteins | sample AD_UKC035_MetaG_FD_184408 | JGI IMG/M metagenome (GOLD analysis project Ga0209605, IMG submission 184408) | Active sludge microbial communities of municipal wastewater-treating anaerobic digesters from USA - AD_UKC035_MetaG (SPAdes) (version 2) | ecosystem: Engineered > Bioreactor > Anaerobic...
ACCTGTTGTTCATCATTTTCGTCATCATCCAGGTGCGCTATCTCTTCGGTGGTGAAGCCAATATCAGTGAAACTGGCTTTACTTACGCTGAGTACGCCAGGCGCGGCTTCAGCGAGCTGGTAGCGGTAGCGGTGTTGAGCTTGGGTTTGTACCTGTTGCTGGGCACGGTCACAAAAACCGAGAGTCAGGGGTCTAAGGCCGGGTTCACAGTGCTGGCAGTGTTGTTGATGGTGAATGTGCTGGTGATCCTGGCTTCCTCTTTCCTGCGGTTGATGCTGTATGAGAACGCCTATGGCTTTTCACGCCCTCGAACTTACACCCATATTTTCATTTACTGGCTGGCGGGGTTGATCCTGGCGGTGGTGGTGCTGGAACTGATGAAGCGTCGAGGACGCATCGCGCTGGCGCTGTTGGTGGCGGTGGTGGGTTTTGGCGCGACGATGGCCATCCTGAACATCGATGGTTTTATCGTTCAGCGCAACGTGGCACGAGCAGAAGCTGGCGCTGAACTGGATGTTGTCCATCTGACCTCCTTATCCGCTGATGCAGTGCCACAGCTCATCCAAAAGTATCAGTCGCCTGAGTTAAGAAAAGAAGTGAGAGAAGGCTTGGGCGCAACGCTGGCGTGTATGGAAAAGGCCATCAAAGACCCGGCAGATCTCCCCTGGCAGGATTATAACTTTGGCCAGGCGCGGGCTGCGCAGATGTTACGAGAAAACGCGGACAGCTGGAGCCAATATAAGGCTTACCAGGCAGACCGGGACTGGGTGGTTCGCCTGAATGGGCAGGAAATTTACTGCGCCTATTTCATTATGGATTAACTGGCTTAACTGAATAAGCAGCCCGCTCTGAGCGCTCAGGCGGGCTGCTTTTTTCTATGAGAGCGTTAAATGAGGTCAAGTTCGTTTTTCACCGGGGAAGAGAGCACGCCATCCCAGCCGAAAACCGACAGGTCGATGGAACCCTGGTCATCAAAAAGGATACCCTCTTCTTCTAACAGGGCGCGCTGCCTTTGGCTGCCCATACCAAAGCCGCGCGGGCTGACCTTCCCCTGAGCGTTGATGATACGCTGCCAGGGCACTTCTTCGGCGAAATCACGCCCGCGGAAGACGGGCAGCGCTGCCAGCGCGAAACCCACCATCTGCGCGGAGCAACGGCCGGCGATGCGGGCGATTTGCCCGTAAGTGGCCACCTGTCCGCGCGGCACCTGGCGCACGATGGCGTAGATGAGGTCATATAAGCGAGGTTCTTCTTCCATGCCACTGTTATTTTACCGCTTCAGGCTGCAAACAGCGCGTATAGCCTTCATGGTAGAATTCGAAGCATGAAAAGATGGCAGTTCTGGGTGGGTCTGTTAATCAGTATTGCATTTCTATATTTTGCCATTCGCGGACTCAACCTGGCTGATTTTTGGCAGGCGGTGAAAAGCGCCAATTACTGGTGGATACTGCCGGGAGTGGCGGTCTTTTTTGTTGGGCTATGGGTGCGGGCGTGGCGCTGGCATTACCTGTTGGGGCCGGTGAAGAAGGTACCCACCCGCATCATGTTCCCCATCACCTGTATCGGCTACATGGGCAACAACATTTACCCGGCGCGCGCGGGAGAGGTGCTGAGAGCGGTAGTGCTTAAACGCCGTGAGCAGGTGCCCATTTCGGCTTCGCTGGCCACCATCATTGTGGAGCGCATTTTTGACGGCGTGGTGATGCTGGCGTTTGTGTTCCTCAACCTGCCGGCGCTGGCAAAGGTCTCCTCTTTTGAGTCTGGCTTTGTTGGCAATATCCAGAATCTTGCGCTCATCGGCACGGCCATTTTTTTGGCGGCGTTGCTGGTGTTCTTGCTGGCAGCGATGTTCCCCAGAACAACCGCCAGGCTGGGTGGCTGGTTCATTGAGCGCCTCTTGCCACCGCGCGCGCGTGAAAAAACCACCGGCATCATGCTCAAGTTCCTGGATGGACTTGAATCCTTAAGGTCGCCATTCAACATTTTGATGGTCTTTTTTACTTCGGTCATCATCTGGTTGCTGGAGACGGTGAAATACTGGTTTGTGATGCAGGCGTTTACTTTTTCGGTGAGCTTTTTTGCCTTGATGTTGCTGAATGGGATTGCTAATCTGGCCACCACCATTCCTTCGGCGCCCGGGTATATCGGCACCTGGGAAGCGGTGACCCGGGCGGTGCTGGTGGCATTTGGCGTGCCCGGGGCTGAAGCCCTGGGTTATGGAGTGGTGCTGCACGTGGCGCTGTGGCTGCCAGTTACGCTGGTTGGCGCCTACCTGATGACCAGAGAGGGCATCAGGTGGAGCGATTCGTTGCGACAGGAGGCCCGTTCAGGCGAAACTGAAGCAGGCGGGGAAATTAGCGATAAGGAGAGCAATAAATGAAAATCGCGGTGATTGGCACCGGTTTTGGCGGGATGGCAGCTGCCTATGACCTGGTAAAAGCGGGAAACACAGTTACGCTTTACGAAGCGGAGAGCGCCCCCGGCGGGCTGGCCGCAGGATTCAAAGAACCAAATTGGGAGTGGTCAGTAGAGAAATACTACCACCACTGGTTTACCTCAGATGAACATATGTTCCGCCTGTTCAGAGAATTGGGCGTTGAAGACAGGGTCATGATCTTAAGCCCAAAAACGGTAATGTATCACAAAGGCAAGTTTTACCCCTTTGATTCCATCACCAGCGCATTACTCTACCCAGGGCTGGGTTACGGATTGAACAAGATCCGCTTTGGGTTGGTGGGGCTGTATCTGCGCTTCACCAACCGCTGGCAGCCCATGGAACAAACCACCGTAGCCGAGTGGATGAAGAAATGGGCTGGCGAGAAGGTATACACTCAGATGTGGGAACCGCTGGTGATGGGTAAATTCAGCGAAAAATACGCCAACCAGGTGAATATGGCGTGGATGTGGGCACGGTTGCACGCGCGCACCACCCGGCTGGCTACCTATCAGGGTGGTTTTCAGGCATTTGCGGATGAGTTTGCCGCAATCCTGGCAAAAATGGGCGTCAAGTTTGCCTACCGCACAGCGGTGAAACAATTGATGAGCGAAAAAGAAGGGGGTTGGTCGCTCTCCACCACTCATGGAGATGAAACTTATGACCGGGTGCTGGCGACAATATCACCGGCGCTGCTGTCAAAAATGGCGCCACAGCTTCCCGAGGATTACCTCAAAGGGCTGCTTGACCTGAAGAGCATGGGCGCGGTGGTAATGACGCTCGCGCTCAAACATCAACTTTCTCGCGAAGGGTACTACTGGTACAACCTGCCCAAAGACGCAGGATTTCCATTCCTGGCGCTGGTGGAACATACCAACTTCCTCTCCCCGCAAAAATTCGGCGGCAACCACATTATCTACTGCGGTGATTATTTAGACCCGGCTCACGAGTATTTTCAGCTTTCCAAAGAGGAGTTATTACAACGTTTTACCCCCAGCCTAAAAAAGATTAACCCGAACTTCGAAACGGGATGGATCACGGGCTCCTGGCTGGTGAAAACCAACTACGCCCAACCGGTGCCGCTGCTGAACCATTCCCGTCATATCCCTTCAATCGAGACGCCCCTTAAAGGGCTGTATTTTGCCAGTATGTCGCAGGTGTATCCGTGGGATCGCGGGACAAACTTCGCGGTTGAAATCGGGCGCCGGGCTGCCGACCTGATGCTGCGGGCGTAGCTGATTGCGCGCTGATGAACCAGGCAAGCGCCATACTTAAAGACCAGATTTGAACCTGAAAATTAAAAATTCCTGATGCCAAAAAATGCATTATGGGTGGGTTTGGCACGAGGAAATGGAAACCTGTAACTTTTATAATAAGGCGCCATATAGCCGCAGCGAGGGTAAAAACCGCCCATCATCCCCAGATGTAGGGGCTTCGGTTGCGTTGATACCGCAGGGATAAGGATATAAATAATCGGTAACGATTGCGTAATCCATCAAAGTCCCCAGGTTTTCTTAAGGTTGGGAACCTTAAAGATTTGAATTCTTTTAAGTTAGCGTAGGGTATTCGACTTGTTACCGGGGCGGCTTTCTGTTAGAATGCTTATACGCGTTCGGACGAAGCTTAATCCACAGCTTCGGGTAAGCCTTTGTAGGATCCACTAGAATATCCTGTTCCCAATCCCTGCTTACGCTGGAGTGGCGGGTTCTACTGACCTACCCCGTCCGTGACGTGAATTCCAGGCGGAGGCGCGTGTTGGATCATCGGAACGCATGGCAGGCAGCGGTTGGACAACTCCAAATGGAGATGTCGCGCGCATCTTATGAAACCTGGGTACAGCCTGCCGAACTGGTGCGTTACGAAAATGACCTCTTCACGGTTGGCGTGCCCAACGCTTACGCCTGTGACTGGCTCAAATCCAGGTTGACCGCAAAACTTAACAGTATTCTCAGCGGCATCATGGAATGCCCTCAAAAGGTCGAGTTCATCGTCTGGCATAAGGATTACGAAAACCAGCCGCAGACAGCCAGTACCGCGGAACCTTTACCGTTGATCTCTCCCGCCGTAACAGACTCTCAACCGGTGGTGAACCATCGTTATAACTTCGATAACTTCGTGGTGGGTTCTTCCAACCGGCTGGCGCACGCGGCCTGCCTGGCTGTGGCGGAGAACCCTGCCCAGGCTTATAACCCGCTGTTCCTTTATGGCGGTGTGGGGTTGGGCAAAACTCACCTGCTGCACGCCATTGGCAACTTTGCCCAGGCGCGCGGAGAGCAGGTGTTATACGTTTCATCTGAAGAATTCACCAATGACCTGATTAACGCAATCCGCACACACACCACGCAGGCTTTCCGTGACCGCTATCGTCGTATCGATGTGCTGCTGGTGGATGACATCCAATTCATCGCCGGCAAAGAGTCGACGCAGGAAGAGTTCTTTCATACCTTCAATACCCTGCACGGGCAGGATAAGCAGATTGTCATCTCTTCCGACCGTCCGCCCAAGGCCATGAACACGCTGGAAGAACGCCTGCGCTCACGCTTTGAGTGGGGATTAACGGCAGATATCCAGCCACCTGACCTGGAGACACGCATCGCCATCCTGCGCTCCAAGGCGGAGCGGTCAAGGCACGCGGTTCCCCCAGCCATCCTGGAAATCATCGCGCGCCAGTTCCAATCCAATATCCGTGAACTGGAGGGCGCCCTGACCCGCGTGGTGGCCTACGCGGATCTGCGCGGACGCCCGTTGAGCGAAGAACTGGTCAACGTGGCGCTAACCGATCTCTTGCCGCAACGGAATGCTTTTGAACCGGCACACGTGGTGAACGTGGTGGCATCGGCATTTGGCATTACCCCTGAAAAACTGATGGGGCGCGACCGCACACGCGCAGCCGCTCTACCTCGTCAGGTGGTTATGTACCTGCTGCGCCAGGAAGCCAACGTGTCGCTGCCGCAGATCGGCGAAGCCATGGGCGGGCGCGACCACACAACCGTGATGTACGCCTGCGAAAAGGTGGCGGATATGATCGAAAGAGATGACCGTCTGCGCCGCCAGGTGCTGCAAATACGCGAACAGCTTTACGGAAGAAAAACAACCTGACCGTTGTGGTGGTCAGGTTGTTTTTTTTTCCAGGTATATCGAAATTAGGATGCTGGCTCTTCGAAAAGCGCTCGCTTAATTTTGGGCAGCAGCAAAATGACCAGCAGCGCAGTGCTCAACAGCGCGCCGATGAGGTAATCGATCGAAGTAGCATCAGTGCGCAGCGTGCGGATAATTTGCGTGGGGGTGTTCATCGCCACCAGTGAGACCGCCGCTACCAACGCCATCCACCAGCCTTCCATTTTGCGCGCGGCAATCTTGTAAATGGCAACGAACAGCAGGATCACGCAAATAAATTGCACCGGGCTGGACCACGCCAGCACCCAGCCCTCGATCCCGCTGTAAAGCGGCTTTTCGAGGCGGGTGAGCGTTTGGCGCATGCCCCCCACCGCGATGACGAAGGCGTGGGCTGTCATAATGCCGCAGAAGGTGAGCGTGAGCAGCTGGGCGATCTTCTTCTGCGTGTTTACTTTTCTGAGCAGGATAAGGCAGAGGAAGAACAACAGGCCGGTAAGTGATACAAGCATCGGCAGGGGCAGCCCAGGCACAAAACTGACATAAGGCAGCATCATGAACATTCCGCCTGAAGCAGGAAAAGCGGACGCCAGCAGACCTACCGGAAAAGTCCATTCCTTGCCTTCGCGGATGGAGCGGGCAATCACAATGAGCGTAATGCCGGCGATGAAGATGATCGCACGGTACAGCGGGTAGAGCACTGAAAACAACAGGATGCCGCTGGCATAAGCCGGCTTTTGGGCGGAAACTTTCACCAGGGCGGTCATCACCCGGTCTAATGAGGTTTGAATAAGAAACGGAGCCACCCCCACCATGAACACCCCCACCACCACCGCCAGGATGGCCAAAAACAAACGGGTTTTACTGGAAGTTTGAGACATATTCCCTCCGAAAAAGGTTGATTATTCTTATGTATATTACCTGAAGGAGAAAAAAATACCTTGCGAAAAGTTAAACTTGGTGGAAAGGAAACCTGAATAATCGGATAAAATAAGGTATAATAAACGGGTAATTAAGGGTTCATTATCAACAAGCAGGCTAGTTCTGGATTGAAGAACCATTTTGTTCAAACATTGCGTTTTTGCTCTGCTCAAGCAGAGATGAAGTGCCACAAAAATAAAGGAAGTCACTCGCAAACCCTGGCTTGAACAACCGCCGGGATTTGTTTTTTATGAACCATATCCGCGGTTTTAAGGGGCGACCTTTCGACGCGGTTATTCCAATCAAAATTCCTTAAATGGAACAGGAAAGGTATAAAAGTAATTAATGAATAAGCAAGATAAAAAAGATAGCCACCGCAAGGGTGCATTAAAGATCATCCCCCTCGGTGGGCTGGGAGAAGTCGGCGCCAATATGATGGTGTACGAATACGATGGGCAGATCCTGGTGGTCGATACCGGTTTGATGTTCCCGGAAAACGATATGCTGGGAATCGATTACATCATCCCGGATATTTCTTACCTGGTGCAGCGGCGCAAGCAGGTGAAGGGTATCATCATCACCCATGGACATGAAGACCACACCGGCGCCATCCGCCATGTGCTGGAAGAATTACAGGCGCCGATTTATGCCACCCCTCTGACGCGCGGCTTGTTGGAAGTAAAACTCGCCCGCAACGGAGGTGCTTCAAAAGCGCAGATTCAAACGGTCAACGCGGGTGAAAACCGGAAAATTGGCCCGTTCAGCGTGGATTTCTTCCATGTGTGTCACTCTATTCCTGACGGCGTGGGGCTGGGAATCGAGTGCCCGGCTGGACTGGTAGTGCACACCGGCGATTACAAGTTTGACCACACGCCGGTGGACAACTGGCCCACTGACTACGCCAAACTGGCGGAGTTTCAGCGCCGCGGGGTGCTGGCGCTGCTGGCAGACTCCACCAATTCCGAGCGCCAGGGATGGACTCCTTCGGAGCGCGTCATCGATGATGCCTTCGACAAAGTTTTCCGCGAAGCCGACGGGCGGATTCTCATTGCCACATTTGCCTCTCTCATCTCGAGAATGCAGCAGGTGGGCAACGCCGCGCTCAAGCACAACCGAAAAATGGCTTTCGCGGGTCTCAGCATGGTAGATAATGCCAAAATTGCCCGTGAACTGGGCTACCTTCAACTGCCAGATAACCTGATTGTCAGCTTGGATGAAGCCCTTCATATGAAAGACAGCGACGTGGTGATTATGTGCACCGGTTCGCAGGGCGAACCGACTTCTATTCTTGGGCGCCTTTCGCGTGGGACGCACCGGGTTTTCGATGTGAAGAACGGTGATACCATCGTGCTTTCCTCTCATCCCATCCCGGGCAATGAAGAAAACGTCTACGGCACGATCAACCGCCTGCTGGAGCGCGGCGCTAATGTGATTTATGAAGCCATCGCGCCGGTGCATGTTTCTGGTCACGCCAGCCAGGAAGAAATGAAATTGCTGCTGCACCTGACACAGCCTGAGTACTTTATTCCCATCCACGGCGAGCTGCGCCAGCTCAAGCAACACGCCCGCCTGGCCAGGCAAATCGGCATTCCCGAGGAAAACATCGCGGTCATTCTGAATGGACAGAGTGTGGAGCTGAGCCATGGCGGGATGCGAATGGCGGAGAAAGTACCGGCGTCGTACGTTTATGTTGACGGATCAGGGGTTGGAGACGTGAGCGACGCGGTGATGCACGACCGTGAGCTGCTTTCTGAAGAAGGCTTGATGATCGTGAACCTCACTATGGACAAGTACACAGACCGACCGAAAAAAGAGCCTGATTTCATCACGCGCGGGTTCATTGCCCAGCAGGATGGCAACGAATTGATGACCGGGCTGAAAGCCCGGGTGATGAGCGTGGCGGATAGGGCGAATGGTCACCTGCAGCAAGATGTTGAACAGGCGGTTTCCAATTACCTGTACCGTGAAACCAGGCGCAAGCCGATGGTGTTGGTAAATATTATTAAAAGTTAAGCAAGTGAAATCAAAACGCTCCTTTTAGGAGCGTTTTTTACTCGTGGTCGTCTTGCCAGCCGAAAGCGCCGCGCAGCGGCACAAATGCCACCGGCAGCGAAACCTCTGGCAACCAGATGCCGTTCTCCTGCTGCCAAAGTTCCAGCCATTGCACACCTCGACCACCTACAGGCAGCACCATTCTGCCTTCAGGTTTCAGCTGCTTCAGCAGCGGCTCCGGCGCCTTGGGGGCGCTGGCGGTGACCATAATGGCATCATACGGCGCCTGGTCAACCCATCCCAGCGACCCGTCTCCCTGGTGGACCGTGACATTCAAATAGCCGAGATCGCGCAAGGTATCGCCTGCGCTGCGAGCAAGCGCGGGGAGATACTCGACCGTGACCACTTCGCGCGCCAGCAACGAAAGCACCGCCGCCTGGTAACCCGAACCTGTACCGATTTCCAGCACTTTTTCAGACCCGGTGAGGTTTAACAGAGCAGTCATAAAGGCCACTATATAGGGCTGGGAAATGGTCTGGTCGCTGCCGATGGGCAGCGGGTAATCAGCGTAAGCCTGCTCGCGCATCTCCAGGGGGACGAAAAGGTGGCGGGGCACTGTCCGCATGGCGTTGAGCACTCCGCTGTTGGTAATGCCGCGCTTCTCAATCTGGTGGCGCACCATCTGCTCACGTTCGTGGGCGAAGTCAGGCGGCATTTGCAAGTTCCGCTTGAACCAAATCTCGCGAGATCATACGGTCTATCTTCCCCATTGGGTAGCTCTCCAGTTCAGCCAGCGCGACCCAGCGCAGCTCAGCGTGATGAAGCGGTTTGGCTGTTTTTTTTTGAGAGATAATTTCATAAGCGTGCAGGGTGATGCTGAAGTGTGTGTAAGCGTGGCGGTAGGTTCCAAACCTGTTGCCAACCTGAGTAGAAACACCCAACTCTTCCATCAACTCGCGGGCGAGCGCGTCAGCGTGGGTTTCATTCTCTTTCACTTTCCCACCAGGGAATTCCCACAAGCCGCCCAGCAGCCCCCTGGCAGGGCGTTTGGCGATGAGCACCCGGTCATCCTGGCGCAAGATGGCAGCGGTGACGACCAGGTGTGGGACGGGCTTTTTTTCTTTCATGAGCGGCAGCTCAGCTTGGGCACCCTGTTGGAAAGCGGCGCAAATGGACGGAAGCGGACAGCGGTCACAGAGCGGCTTACGCGGCAGGCAGACGAGCGCGCCAAGCTCCATAAGCGCCTGGTTGAAATCGCCAGCGTTCCCTTCTGGCAGCAGCTCCTGGGCGGCGTGCCGCAGCGCGCTCTCCGCCGTGGGGGTGTTCACCGCCAGGGTGTAAGGCAAAAATCGAGCCAGCACGCGCTTGACGTTGCCATCCACCACCGCGCGGTCCAAACCGAATGCCATGGAGGCAATGGCGGCGGCAGTGTACGGACCGATCCCCGGCAGCTTCAGCAGTTGTTCATAATCGGCGGGAATTTTTCCATCATGCAGCTGCATCATTTGCTGCGCGGCGCGCCGCATGCACCGGGCGCGATTGTAGTAGCCCAGACCTTCCCAGACGAGTAACACCGCGTGTTCACTGGCGTTCGCCAGCGTGGAAATATCCGGGAAGTCGCGCATCCAGCGCAGATAGTAAGGCAACACTGTATCCACCCGGGTTTGCTGCAACATTATTTCAGATACCCAGATGGCGTAAGGATCGGAATGCCCGCGCCAGGGAAGGGAGCGGGCATTTTGGCGGTACCAGTTTAACAGAAGCCGGGCAAGCTCATCTTTCATGGGGTGGATCACAGTTGAAAACGGTTGCGCGCGTAGACCAGCTTCATCGTGTAATTCTGAATGAAATCCTGCAGGCGGTTGTTCAAAGAAAGCCAGTCTTCAGAGAACAACAACTGGCGGGCTTTACGCGGGCTGCCAATGATCACGCTCACCGTGATCTGTGGTTTGTTGCCGTAAACAGTAGCCCAGGCATCCGTAAGCTCACAGCCCATGCGCTGCACGCCGGGGATGTAATCACGGATGACAAACTCAAAATAATCCTGTTCGTGCTCAGGCGTGATGTCCCACGACATGATTAATTTCACAAGATTCTGTTCTTCCACGGTCACGAGTTGTTCATCTGGTATTGCAGTATCACCACCCGTGTCTCATCGGGCAGCGAGCTGATCCCGGTTACTTTTAAGGTTGGAACAGGCTCAACATTGGAGAGCCCCATTTCCTTGAGAAACCTGGAGAGAGGTTCGAGTTTTTGCGGGGTTGAGGCGGTATGCGGGGTGGCGTAATGCATAGGGATGACGATATTGGGCTCCAACAGGCTGATCACCTCAGTGGCTTTGATGGCGGTCAGGCTGCCCCCGGCTCCCACCGGTACCAGCGCCACATGCACCGGGCCAATGGCTTCTACCTCCGCCTGGCTGGGTACACGGTTGAGGTCGCCCAGGTGCAAAACATTGATGCCGTTGTAATCAAAGAGGTACATGGTATTGCGCGGCTCATTTTCAGCCTTGCGGGAGTGCCCATTGGTTTGAATGCCGGTGATGAAGACCCCGCCAATTTCAAACTCACCCGGTCCGTCAATGAGATGAGAATAACCTTTCACCGCGCTGATGAGATTGTGACCGGGCGTATTATGGCTGACGGTAACGACACCCCCTTTGACCTTTAAGGGCTCATAACCGACCTGCTTACAATCGTAAGGGTCGGTGACCACTGTTGCCATACTGCGTTCTGTTAAGCGAAAACAGGAATGTCCGTACCAGGTGATTTCCATGCAACCTCCACAGACCGATTATACCGCAAAGGCTCGCAGGAGGATTGCCATCGAGGAGATAAGCTCAGGAGCCAACGCGCACTCGCTGGATGGTAACCCGGGGTTGAGTTCCATGCGCACGGCAGATGCAGGAAAACAGCTTTTTTATCTCAATGGTGCATCAGCATCCATTTCGTTCTTGGGGGCGAACACCTGTTTCATTTGGTTCTACGAAATTCAACTACCCGTATTGACGAGCGCACGGTTCTGCGGTGACCTTCTTATTGCTTTTTTTACTTAAGTTTTTGATCGATCTTGTTCATCTCGTTTTGCAGATACTCGAACTCTTTCGATAGTTCGTGCATTTCGTTTTCCATCTGTTTGATGCGGTTGTACATATCCACGATGATCTTTCCGTCCTGTGAGGTGTCGTGCTTCTGAAACGCTTTTTCCATAATGGGGTCCACGATGATCTTGTTCACCACATCGGTTGGGCCTTCCAGCATCCATTCCTGAACATCAAAGCCTTTTTTAGTAATGAATTTGAGCATGTTGTTCTTCAAAATTCCTTTAAGCCGGTCGATTTTTTCCTTGTTGTCATAATATTTATTTTTCAAGTTCGCGGCTTCAATTTGCATCTGACCGCGGATGCTTAATAGTTCCTCCCGCTGGGCAGGCGTCATACCTGCCGGCTGATGTGATGAGGGCTCAACTTGTGGTGGGGTGTTCTGCACCGGAACATCTGCAGTAAATTGCCTGCCCGCGGTTGCCGGGGGAGTATACCGAGTTGGAGCGCCAATCTTCGAGAACCCTGCCGGATCGGGTATTGGAGGATATTGAACTGGGATGTTCGGTGGAGGGCTTTGCGCGGGTGGTGCTGGTGGAGCTGGCGCAGCAGGCTTTTTCTTGAGCGCATAGCCAATTCCAACGCTGGCTGCGCCCACTAGGCCAACAATGCTGCTGATGATGGCCGCGATCCCCCAGGGCGCCACAGTTTTTGGCCGTTTGGGCTGTGCTTCCTGCGAGGTTTCAGCGGGCTGGCCTGTCTGTGGCTGGGTCAGCGGTGCTGCGGCTTCGCCCTGGTAAGCAGGGATGGTGAAGGTCTTTGAATGACCGCTGTGATCCAGGCACGTCCACTGCAGTTCCACTGTCACAGGTTTACCGTCCCAAATCATTGAGGAGCTTTCCTGACCGTTGAAGAACCAACGATCCTGAATGACGCTGGTTTCCTTTCCTGCCGCATCCGCATAACTGGCTCCTGGCGAGATCGTGTCGCCCGGTTTGGCGGGATTCAAACCGCGCACACTGGGTGTGCAGCCCGTGCCTTTGGTTGGGGTGGCAGGTGGGGAAGTAAAAGCCTCAGGGTTTTGGATCGTATATACTGAGGTCATTTCTTGGATTCCAAAATTGGGTAAATCCATCACAAACAGACACTCGATCGTTTTTCCATCGATTACCTAGCAAGTGGTAATCTCTTGATAATTTCCTTTAGGGAATGTGATCGTGCCATTGGGTCCGCCGGAAAAGGTGCCAATTAATTCCGCATAACCATCCACAAAACAAGCAAGCCCTCCATCCGGGTGGTTTCCGATATGGGTAATCGCATAAACATAGACAGCCTTTGAATAGGCTTCTCCTCCTTGAGAACCCACATTGAAAAATTCAATTCGATTTTCCACCCCATTCGGGAAGCAATCACTATCGTACAAGGTTGCAATGACGCGCTGAGGTTCCACCTCGCCCTGTGCTTCGACATCGTTGGGCAGATACATCAAAAAATAAAATATAAAGAAAAAGGAAGCGAAAAAAAATGAGAGTAGCGTGCGTTGGATGCGAGATTCCATGTGAACATCCTTTCTTGCACAACCTCATTAGAAAGTTCTTAATCCCTGTCTTTATTTTAGCACGTATCGTAAACAGCTAACCCCTGTGCGCATTCATTCAAATTGGAGACAAAAGGGAGACAAGGGCTGACTCACCTCGTTGATAAGAATATTTCTGCGGGGACGATAGAAGGGCTCCGGATTCGGGTTTTTGCTGCCCAGTTATGCTGAGCATCAGCCCAGCAGGCGCTTTTTTTCCTGCTGGAAAATACGCCTGAGGATGGCCACAGAAGCGGCGTAAGTGGAGTCCATGCCGCGGTATGAAAGAGTGCCCGCGCCAAGGTTTTTCCCCTTGCTCAACGGCGTATCCGAGGCGTAATGCAAAATGCCGATATCAAAATTGACGCCTTGCAGGTTGACAATTTCATTCACCGGGTGGCGCTTGGGACGGGTCATCTCGTACATCGCTGAAAGATATGGACCAGCCTCCATTTCAATGTCGGTGTAACCCTCGCGGTACATCACATCCATCAAACTGGCATTCTGTAAGAAAGTCCCCAGTACCGTGAGCGCCTTCTGATTATCGAGCACAGTGCCAAAAACCAACCATGGAGCCACATCAGGGGAGGTAAAGACATTCTGGAAAAGGTAAGTGTTCTGAGAATGCTCGTCTTGCACCACGCCGGGGATCATTATGTCACCGCGCACGCCATTCAGCGTGGCGGCTTTGCCCATAATATACACCCCGAGGATCTCTGAGATGTGTTCGGCGATTTTAGTAAGCACATTGTAGGCGCCAAGCCCCAGCGGGTAATCTATGTTGACAATCAGCGCGTTGCTTTTTTGCAAAAAAACCGTATTTTCACCATCCGACAGCAGGCGCGGGTCGAAGTGTTGGGGGTCAAGCCTGTTGATCTCCACCACCTGGGCTTCGATATCGAAGGAGTGGGCGGGAGGTACGCGCGTGATGCCGTGGCGCTGTTCTTCGCGCGCCATTTGAGCGTTTTCCGCGGCGCCTTGTGCGGTCTGCTGGTATTTCTTCAACGCGTAATAGAGAAAGTTCTCGGTTGAAGCGCAGTTGCCGCGCTCCTGGATCTCGTGCCATTCTGCCAGTAATTCCTGGTTTCCCTGTTGCTGCAGGAAGGTCAAAATTTGCTCTTTACGCGTGAGCGCGTACCCACTGAGCAGGTTGGGAATACTGTGGGTGTTACTGGAGATGAGATACACCGGGCGCTCACTGAACAAAGGGGCGCTGCGCTCAATATTTTGCCACCACAGGCGCGTGGCGCGCCAGTATTCGCTCAGCGAACCGCTGAGCAACCGGATGCCAAAAGAACACCGTCTGCTGGCGATAGTCTCCAGGTTACTGGAAAAGTCACTCCCCCACACTGATACCAGCCGCTGCAGGTCTTCGAGAGGGGTGCCTAAAACGTGGCTGAGTTCCACGAATGATGGGCTGCCCTCAAGGCTGGTTTCTTCCCAGGAAGGCGGATTCCAGCCTTGCAGGAACTGGTGCATCTTATTCCACTCTATCTGGAAAGCGGTGAGGGTTGGCACAATATCTTCGATATCAGAACGGCTGGCGATGAACACCGCCAGGGTGCTGTTTCCATCAAAATAACTGCTTCGCCGCCGCGCCCGCGCGGTAACCGGCAGCCAGTTCTCCACTTCAGGGTAGCCATGGCGCGAAAACAACTGAACGCTCTGACCCAACACGATAGAACGCGTTCGCATGATGCAGGATGGCAGGCGCAGGCTGGAATAAATAAGGGCTGAAAGATCGAGAGATACTTTACGCGCGTCTGGGTGCAGCGACGAATTCATGCCGGCGTGTACTTCTTCCAGCGTGCGCACCTGCACCTCGGTGGTGGAGCGCAGTAAAGAGTAAATCGTTCTCAGGTACAGGTCTATTTCATCTGTGGCGCTCTTTGGCACAGTTCTTTCCATTCTTTTGTTCTCCTGGCTGTATTGTAGCACAGGCAAAGCGGAGCAAAAACAGTCAGCACTTCAGCGCGATAGCGGGCTTTCACCAGTAACATGCAGGCGAACTTTTGCTATGCTGATGCGCAGTTAATGGAATTGTTGCAGCGCGTATGGAAGTTCACTAAGCTGATCGATAACCGCGTCTGGGTTAACGTGGGGGCGTGCGCGCAGGTTCTCTGGATGGCTGGCGCGGGAAGTGACCCATACCGCGCGTAAACCGGCGTTCTGCGCACCGATGATATCAGCCGTTAAAGTGTCTCCAACCATCACCGCGCGGTCAGGGGTCAAGTGTAAGAGGTTGAGCGCCCTGGCGTAAATTCGCCTGTCAGGTTTACGGATTTTTTCCACGGCGGAGATAAGGAGTACCTCAAAAAAACCGCGCAGCCCGCAGCGATCGATCAGGCGGTTGACGTTGTCAGCATTAGCGGCGTTGCTGATCAGACCCAGGCGGTAGCCTGTTCGCTGCAACTGCCTCAATGTTGCCAGCGTGTCGGGCATCAACTGCCAGTAAGCCTCAGTGGTTTGGTACATTTCAGCCAGCGCATTGCGCGTGACCGATTCGGGTGGTTCAATGTGACCGAAGGTGTTCAACACCCTGGTAAGGTAGGTTTCTACTGGTCTTTCGATGAGGTCTATGTCACGTGATTGGTAATAATCTGCAAGAGCGTTTTTAAAACGCCTGACAAACTCATCTACTTCAAACAGGTAGCCCTCTCGTTTAAGCGCGCGTGCCAGGGAATAATACGAATCAAGCAAAACAGATGGGTAATCACCCTGGAAGTGAATCAGCGTGAAACCCAAATCAAAAAAAACCGCCTGCGTTGTATAGGAGGCGGGGAGAATGCCCAGGTTCCCCTCTATGAAATTCATCAGGTGTTCACCATCTACCTGATTTAACCCATCCAAAGCTCAATAGTGACGGTCGCTGAGGTATTCATTCAACAAGGGTTCCCCCCGTAAATAGCGCTTCAGGTTGGCGGCGAACATCCTGCCGGCGCGTTCCTTGTAAGCCTGGCTGAAACCCGAAACATGCGGGGTGATGATCAGGCGCGGCGCTTTCCAGAGCGGGTGGTCGGCAGGGAGCGGCTCCGTGCTGAACACATCCACAGCCGCCCCGGCTAGGCGTTTTTCGTTTAACGCCCGCAACAGCGCTTCTTCATCCACGATACCTCCGCGTGAAATGTGCACCAGGTAAGCGCCCGGCTTCATGGCGTTAAATTCTTCTTCGCCGATCATTCCGCGGGTTTGGGGTGTGAGCGGCAGGGTGACGACCACAAAATCGCATTCCCTGAGCATTGATTTGAGGGCTTCGATAGGGTAAAGGCGGTTGAAATAATCACCTTCTGGGTCTCCGTGACCATCCATCACGTAACCGTTATCCTGCGGGTGCATGACATCACGCTTAACGGCGAGCACAGTCACGTCAAACGGGCGCAGCAGGCGGGCTACTTCACGCCCAATGCTGCCATAACCAACCAACCCCACGGTTGAGCCGTTTAATTCACGCGGTGAGAATTTTTCCCAGCGGTCATCGGGCCATTCGGCTTTTTCCTGGTTTTTCATCAGTCCCCGCATATGATGACCAAGCGCCAACAACATCATCAGGATATACTCGCCTTCCTGAATGGCTGAAGCACCGCTCATGGAGGTTAATTTGAGATCCTTGTGTTTAAGCAGTTCTGACCCCTGCAAAAAGTCAATACCAGCGTAGTGAAACTGAATCCACCTGAGATTGGGAGACAGGTTGAGGTCTGGCAGCAGGATATCCGTATAGAGAACTTCGGAGCGCTGCCAGACCTCGCGCGGTATCTCGTCGATCTTACTGGCGGGGATGCAGGTGATTTTGATGCGTGGAGAAAGCTCGCGCAGTTGACCCATTACCGCTTCGGGGAAGGGCACTGTGGTGAGAACTTCGATGTTTTGCGCTGACGCCATGATGAACTGCTCAAGAACCTTTCAGGTAAATCCCGCCTGGATCGAGCTCCTCGCGCAACAACTGAAGCTCAGATGGCAGTGGAGGTTCAGTGGTGGATACTTGCCCGGAGGTGCGTACCTGCCAGCCGGTGTTCTCCCGCACCTGTTCAAGGGTGCAGCCCGGGTGCAGGGCGCTGAGCACAAGTTCGCCGTTTGCGTCCGGTTCCAACAAGCCCAGGTTGGTCACCACCACCAGCGGCCCGCCACCCCTGGCGCCGGTCAGTTCGCGCTGCGCGCGCCCGTTCAGGAATCCTGCTGAGGTGATAAAATCCACTTTTTCGGGAAAGCGGCGTTTTTGATGCGGCGTGATGATATAACACCGGTTGGCCCAGCCGGCGATTTCCTGCGATCCGCCGGAACCCGGCAGGCGAACCTTGGGGTGTTGATAATCTCCGCCGATGATGGTGGCGTTGATATTACCAAAACGATCAATCTGCGCGCCGCCCAGAAAGCCCACGTCGATGTTGCCGCGCTGCAGGTACTGGGAAAAGATATCGAACATACCGCAGACGGATACCGCCCCGGTTACCAGCGTGGGGTCACCGATGGAAAGAGGTAACCGCGAAGGCCGGGCGCCGATAACGCCGGCTTCGTAAATTAACTGCAGGTTGGGGGCGTGGGTACGGCGCGCCAGGTTGCACGCCAGGTTGGGCAGCCCAACCCCGACAAAGACCACATCGCCATCTCGCAGCAGGCGGGCGGCGTTGATGCACATCAGTTCTGAAGCTGTATAAGTGAGATCGCTCATACCATTTCCACCAGGTGCTAATAATCCCCGTAGTTTACGGGAGCTGCGTAACGAGGTTTTACCGCCAGGCGGGCGTGAGTTTCGCTCCCCAGCTTCTGCCAGTATTCTTCCGCACCCTGCACGCCGTGCACCCATTCATCGAGCCAGGCGTTGACCGTCGCGCGGTCTTCACTGATCTTATCCCAGTTGAGATAGAACACATTGTCGCGGTCGTAATATCCCTGGGTGTAAGAGGGATGCGCGCAGTGCGGTACCTGGCAGACGGCTTTAACAATGAGACCAGGAATCAGCGTGCGGTTGGGGTCTGAACGGATGACATCTTCGCTCACGATTTCTTCAGCGGTGATAATGACATCGCGCGAAGCGAAGGCGGCTTCTTTTTGTTCACCAAGGATGCCCCAAACCTGCGCGTTACCGTGTTCGTCAGCGCGCTGCACGTGGATGATGCCGACATCAGGGTTGAGGGCAGGCACGGTAACCACATCCTGGCCGGTGTAAGGGTCTTTCACGCGGCGAATATTCGGATTGCTGCGTTCCAGGTCTGGAGCGGCGGTCTGATTCATGGGCATGAAAGGCAGGCCAGCGGCTCCAGCCTGCAAGCGCGAGATCATGCCGAAATGGGAATACTCTTCCCACTCCAGACGCCCGGCTTCAAGCTCTTCGCGCACAATGCGCAGTGAGCCTACGCCGGGGTTACCGATGTAAGAAAAGATTAGCTTTTTCGCGCAGCCAGCTGCTACCATCTGATCATAGATCAAATCAGGGGTCGCGCGTGCCAGGGTAAGGTTCTTTTTACCCTGGCGGATGATCTCGTGACCGGCGGCGAAGGGGATGAGATGGGTAAACCCGGCGCAAAAGACCGTGTCGCCATCATGAACATAACTGGAAATAGCCTCAGCGAGCGAGCAGATTTTGGACATATCGCTTTTTACACCTTGCGAACCAGGTTCTGGATCTGTTCGTGCATATAGAGTTGCAGGTAATGTAAACCGCCGGCATTCTTACCGCTGGAACCTGAGCCTTTCCAGCCGCCGAAAGGTTGGAAGCCAGGCCAGGCCCCGGTGGTGGAACCCATTGGACGGTTGGCGTAAGTGACCCCGGCTTCAATATTATCGAAGAACCACGCGGCTTCTTCTTCTGTACCGTAGAACCCGGCCGTCAGACCGTACTCCACGTCGTTGGCAATTTTCATGGCGGTTTCCAGGTCATCGAACTTGCCGACGGTGGTGATGGGTACGAACATCTCGTACTTCCACAGGCGGTGGGTGTAAGGGGCTTCAGCGATGGTCGGCGCGCAGAAGTAGCCTTTGGCGAGATCCCCATCGGTGAGCACCTTGCCGCCGGTTAGAATTTTGCCGCCTGCCGCCAGTTCGCCAACAAAACCCTGGTAGTCGCGGTAGCTGCCCTTGTTGACGACAGGGCCCAGGTAATTGGCGCGCTCGGTGGGGTCGCCGACGGTAAGCTTGCCGGTCAATTCCACCAGGCGGGCGACCAGCTGGTCGTAAACCGAAGAATGGATGAGCACGCGCGAGTTGGCAGAGCATTTTTGCCCCTGCAGCCCAAAGGCGGAGCGCACGATGCCAATGGCGGCTGCTTCAAGGTCAGCGTTTTTGGTGACGATGGCGGGGTTCTTGCCACCCAGCTCGAGGATGGCAGGGCGCACGTAGCGACCCTGAGCGAAATCGCGAAAGATCTTCATGCCCACATCATAAGAACCGGTGAAGGTGATCCCGTCCACTTCGGGGCTCTCAATCAGCGCCTGGCCGAGCGTGGAGCCAGGCCCGGTGACGTAGTTAAACACACCTTCCGGGAGACCGGCTTCCTGGAAGCATTCGGCGATCAGGCGGGCGGTCCAGGGGGTATCGGTGGCGGGTTTCATCACCAGGGTATTGCCGGCTACCAGCGCGGCGCCTGAAGGGCCGCCGGTGAGCGCGCCGGGGAAGTTGAAGGGGCTGATGACCAGCCACACCCCGTAAGGTTTGAGCACGGAAACATTGCGGCTTTCATAGCCGCTGAGCGGGTCGCGTCCCATAGGGGCAACAAAGCCATCGCTGGCTTCCATACGATCGCAGGCGTAACGGATGAGATCTGCGGTTTCCGCCACGTCTCCCAGCCCTTCCATCCGGTTCTTGCCCACTTCAAGCGATAAAACCACACCCATTTCAAAAGTGCGCCGGTCCATGATGGCGGCGGCTTTGCGCAACAGAAAGACGCGTTCTTGCCATGGCGTATGCGCCCATCCCCTGGCGGCTTTGCGCGCAGCGGCGAGCGCGGCTTTGGCGTGTTCAGCGTTGCCTTTTTGAAAGGTTCCCAGCAGAACGTCGGTGTTGGCGGGCGAGCGGTTATCGAACTTCTCTTCGGCAAACACCTCTTTGCCATCGATCAACATTCCGTGATCTCGACCGAGTTCTGATTTGACCTTGGCGAGCGCCTGGTCATAACGGGTGTGAAGTTCCTCGGGCGGGTTGAACATGGTGGCGTAAGTGAGCTTGAAGACTTGATCTGCAGCCATCTGAAAATGCCTCCTGTATAAGGTCAGAGATTGCCCGTGGGTTTTACGCGGGATGTTTTAAGTATAGCAAATGAGAAGAAAGGCGTCAAAGTAAAAGCGCTAACTGAGCCCAAAAGGTTATGACTTCCCTTTCAAGATCCGCGCTGACGAACGCTCAATTGAACACAGTACAGATTCAATGAAAACGAGTTTCTCAAACGATGGCGATTCTTTTATAATTATCAAAGATCCTGGAAAAGAGGGTGTTTGATACCTGCAGCGCAACCTGTAAAGACGGCTTTTGTTGTCATTAATCCGGTGGCCGGCATTGTCAACGCGGCATTGCTGCAACGGAACATTGAAAGCCGTTTTAAGCACAAAGGTTGGCAAACCCGCTTTCATCTGACGGCGGCGGGTGAAGATTTGAAGACTATCGTGCAGCAGCAAATTCTTTCGGGCGTGGACCTGGTGGTAGCGGCAGGCGGAGACGGCACTGTCGCGGCGGTGGCTGCGGGGATGGTGCATGCGCCTGTGCCGTTGGGTATCATCCCCACGGGCACCTGGAATGCCATCGCGCGCAACCTGATGATCCCCTTTAGCAGCACGCGCGCGGTTAATTTAATGACCGGCAGGCATCGCATCAAGCAGCTTGATCTAATGGCGATTGGTGAAACGGTGCACGCTATGAACCTGGGGATCGGATTCAGCTCGATGATGATCGAAAATACCGCCCGCGCGGAAAAAAGGAAATTTGGCAGCCTTGCGTATTTTTCTCAGGGGTTTAAACAAATTTTTGACTTGCAACAGCGCCGTTATATGATCGAAGTGGATGGGAAGCGCTACCGCGGAAGGGCGGCGGAAATTTTTGTGGCGAACTATGGCATGGTGGGGTTGAACGTGCTCGAAGCATCGCTGGATATCAAGCCGGATGATGGCAAGGTGGATGTGCTCATCTTGCGGGCGCGCAACCTGTTTGACCTGCCTGGGATGTTCTGGCAGATGTTTGTTCAGCGCAAGCGCCGAACGCCCAAGTACCGGCAGCTCTCCGCGGCTGAATCGCTGTTTATTCGCACTAACCCACCAGCGGCTGTACAGGCGGATGGCGAGTTGATTGGTAAAACCCCGGTCACGGTGCAGGTGTTACCCCGTTGCGTGAAGGTGATTGTGCCGCTTGAACCTCCCCTCTCATTTCCCCTTCAACCGCGACGGGTATAACGCTCCCACAACAAAAAGGTGACCTCCCTGAGCCGTTCACCGAGCGTTGTTCCACGCGCTGTGGTCACGTCATCCGAATTATCGAAAACCGCGTAGGGCACACGCCGACCCTGAATCTCCAGGTATTCCGGGTCAGCGGCGCTTAGCTCTTCCCAATCTGATTGGCGGTAGAGCCTTTCCAATTTATCATCGGGGATACCGTGCTCAAGGATGCTGTCTGGTTTTTCTGGGTTGAAGCGCAACCTGTTCTTGCGCAGTGATTCTTCCCAACTTACGTCAACATACAGCACCGCCATACGCTCCAGCATATCCAGGGAGAGGTGGCAGAAGGCAGAGCGGTATCCACCGTGTTCACTGCCGCGGGAGAATTCAATAAGCGTGGTGTATTCTCTCGCCAGCCCTGGCACGTCGCGCAGGCGCTTTTGATACTCTAAACAGATACGCTCGATCAACAGGTTCCATAAATGGTTCCCTAAAAAATACCCAGCGGGATCAGTATGCAGGCGGGGGTAGCCCATGCGTTCCAGCAACGCGTCTTCTTCGAACCAGGTCCACAACATGGGGAAGTCATCGATTTCTTCCAGTTTACCAATATGAAAGCGCTGCAGGCGCTGGCGGAGAGTGGTTTTCTTTAAATAATCAATGATCTCGCTCTTGCCCGCTGCCGGGCGGGCGATGAGCAGCAAAATTTCAAATCGGTCAGCGGCGGGCATGTTTTCCTCCTGTAGATGCATCTTGATGATTGTGGGCGAGATGTGACATACTGTCAAGACCCCGGTTTTGGCAAATGATATAATCGAGAACATCCTCCGCGGGGGATTTTTTCAACCATGATCGAATCTGAAACCACTCACCGTAATAAATGGCTCATCCTGCTGGCGATCGGCATGGGCGTGTTTTTAGCCACCATCGACGGTGGGATTGTGAACATTGGATTGAACACGCTGGTGAAAGATTTCGGCACGCCGTTGGCAGTTACCGAGTGGGTCGTGTTGGCTTATATGCTTACAATCTCCAGCCTCATGCTTTCAATTGGGCGGCTGGGAGACATGATTGGCAAGAAATACCTTTATATTGCCGGGCTGGCCATTTTTACTGTTGGGTCTGTGCTTTGCGGGATGTCGGAGACCATTTACTGGCTGATCGCTTTTCGGGTACTGCAGGCGGTGGGGGCTTCGATTACCATGGCATTGGGCACAGCGATGATTACAGAGGCTTTTCCTGACCATCAGCGCGGCAAAGCCCTGGGCATTATGGGAACGCTGGTCTCTATTGGTATCATTGCCGGCCCAACGATTGGCGGATTGATACTGGAACATTTAACCTGGCACTGGCTTTTCTTTGTGAACCTACCGGTGGGCATCCTGGGGGTCTTGATGGTGTGGCACTATGTACCGCTTGACCGCCCGGGAAAGAAGCAGTCTTTCGATTCTTTAGGGGCTGGGTTGTTATTCATCACGCTCAGCTCGTTGTTATTGGCCTTGTCCAGGATCCAGAGCGCAGGTTTGACCGACCCTTTGATCCCTGGCCTGTTATTCCTTTTTTTGATCGGGCTGATTGTTTTTATCCGCGTGGAAAAGCGCAGCGCTGAACCGATGATCGATCTCTCGATGTTTCGCAACCGTATGTTTTCTGTGAACCTTATCACCGGGTTCTTGACCTTTGTCGTTGGGGCAGGAACCATGATTCTCTTTCCTTTATATCTTCAAAATGTATTGGGGTTTGGCCCACAGCAATCAGGCTTAATGATGGCTGTCACCCCTCTTACAGTGGCTATCGTCGCTCCCTTCTCTGGGGCGTTATCAGACCGGGTGAGTTCACGGGTGTTAACTTCCATTGGGTTGGGGGTAATGCTTGTCGGGCATAGCCTGATTTCAACGTTGAGCACGGATACCAGTGTAACGGGGTACCTGCTGCGGTTTATCCCGCTGGGCATTGGCATCGGCCTGTTTCAGGCGCCGAATAACAACGCGATCATGGGATCGGCCGCGAGAGAACGCTCTGGCGTGGCTTCAAGCCTGCTGAGCCTTACGCGCACCGTGGGCCAGACCACGGGAATTGCGCTTTTGGGGGCATTTTGGGAGAGGCGCGCCACCACGCTGGCAGGAGACGACGCGTTGCACAGCGCGCTTGCGGCGCCACTTAAGGCGCAGGTGGGAGGGCTGCAGCAGACCATGTACCTGGTCATTGCCGTCATCATCGCGGCGCTGGGGCTCTCTCTATGGGCGCTTGCTGCCTGGTTGAGAGAGCGCAGCCCCCAAAACGCCTGACCAGCGAACCCAGGGAGAAAAGGCAGCCATGAGAGCAAGTATAATTAATTGGGTTGATTCCATTTAAAGACGAAAGGACGCTTATGATGCGTAAATATTTGATTTGGATTACGACGATCTTCATGCTTGCCTCATTTATGCTGGTATCCTGCAGTCTGCCTGAGGTTACCCCCCCGGCGGCAGGTGAAACAGCGCCAGTGGTCTCGACCCCCAGTGAGCAGACAGTGCCACTGCCTGCCCAGGTGATAACAGCCACCCCTGCTCAAACCCGGTTGATCAAAGCCAGCGAGGTTGGCAGGTTGGAGATTTCACAGCGCGTGGCGGTGAGCAATATCCAGGATATTTCCTGGTCGCCTGACAGCAACACCCTGGCGCTGGTCACTCAAAATACGGATGCTGCCCAGAATCAGGTTTTTAGCGTTACCCTGTTAAACGCGAAGGATCTCTCCACCCAGGCCGTTTACTCTGCAACCGGCAACCGGGTGACCTCCGTTGCCGCGGATGGAAAAACCGCAGCCGTGATCAACCAGGACCAGATGTCTTTCTCACTGGTGGATACCAGTGTGAAGGACGGCGCTTCGCGCAGCCGCGTTACCGATTTTCTGATTGGCAACGTGACGATATCACCCGATATGCGTTACGTGGCGGTGACCAAAGCTGAATTTTGGGAAGTGATCCTTTATGATTTTAACACGCTGGAAGAGGTGCGCTTTTTATCCGGGTTCTCAACGGCTGCCCCTGTTTTTGACGCGGGTTTTAACCACAGCCCACAATGGCTGGTGTGGCACGCCCGCGCCACCCTGCAGCTGCAGGAGGTGGAGACCGGGATGTTGAGCAACCTCTACTCGCACGAGGATTTCGTTACTGCTTACACGTTATCTCCCGACGGGATGATCCTTGCCAGTGCTTCCTTCAGATCTACCAACGACGCTTCAGTACCTGTGGTGATCCTTTGGGATACCTTGAATGGAACGGAATTGAAGGTGCTGGAAATCAGCCAACCGGTGAACGCTCTGCAGTTCTCGCCAGATGGGAAATTGCTGGCTGTGGCGGCAGGGAGTGACCTGCAGATTTGGGACGCCGCTGGCGGAAACTTGCTCACCACGCTCACTGGGCATTCAGATTTCATCCTGCAACTGGCTTTTTCACCAGACCAACACACCATTGCTTCTGCCGGGCAGGATAAGCAGCTTTATTTGTGGCAGATTCTGGAATAGACAAGGTCTGCATGACTGACCCGGCCATAAACGACCGGGTTTTTTCTTGAAATAATCCTTGTGGTATACTACCAGCGACTGTTCCAGGCTCAGGATCGCATATGCCGCTGCTGACCGCTGCCAATCTCTCCAAGTCTTACGGTGCTCTGGATATTTTTCCAGAGATTTCTTTCAGTATTCCTCACCGGGCGCGCATCGGGCTGGTAGGCGCCAACGGGGTCGGCAAGACGACCCTGTTGCGCGTTCTGATGGGCGAAGAGGAACCTTCCAGCGGCACCATTCACAAGGCGCGCGGTATTCGCATCGGTTACCTGCCGCAGGAAGCAGCTCTGGATTCGTCCCGGACGTTATGGGGGGAGTGCATGACTGTTTTTGAACCGCTGCTCGCCCTACAGCAGGAGCTGCACGCCATGGAAGAGGCTCTTTCAGCCAACCCGGATTCGACTGACCTGATGCAGGTCTACGGCGAACGGCAAAGGGAATTTGAGCACCTGGGCGGGTATGAATTTGAAGCCCGCACCCGCATCACGCTTTCGGGATTGGGATTTAAGCGCGCGGATGAAAAACGCCCGGTCAGGCAGCTTTCAGGCGGGCAGCGCACACGGGTGCTGCTGGCTAAATTGCTGCTTTCAGAACCCGAGCTGCTGCTGCTGGACGAGCCCACCAATCACTTGGATATTTCTGCGGTTGAATGGCTGGAGGGGTTTTTTAAAGAATGGCAGGGAGCGGTGCTCATTGTTTCGCACGACCGTTACTTCTTAGACCAGACCACCACCACGATTTGGGAAATGACCCCCGCGCTTGAAGAGTATCGCGGTAATTACTCCGCATACCTGGCGCAACGCGAAGAGCGCTACCAGCGGCGACTGCAAGAATACCAGGCTCAGCAAGAATTTATTGAAAAAGAAGAGGAATATATCCGCCGCAATATCGCTGGGCAGAACACCCGCCAGGCGCAAGGAAGACGCACCCGCTTGGAACGCCTGTTAAGCGAAGCCAGGTTAACCCCGCCTTTGCAGCGCCGCACACTGCGCATGCAGCTGGTTTCTTCCGGCAGAAGCGGTGACCTGGTGCTGCGCACGCGTTCTCTCAGCGTGGGTTATGCGGATGAAGGCAAGCCCTTGTTTGAAGTGGATGACCTGACCCTCGTTCGTGGAGAATGCGCTGCCATCATTGGCCCCAACGGCGCAGGAAAGACCACCTTCCTTAAAACGATTCTTGAACAAATCCCCCCCTACGCGGGGGAAACCGTATTAGGCGCCAGCTTGAAGGTGGGTTACTTTGCACAGGCGCACGAAGGGCTGCACCCTGATTGGACATTAATGGATGAGATACAGGCGATGATGCCGAAATGGCTGCCGGGCGAAATTAGAGACTACCTGGCGAAGTTCCTGTTTACCGGAGAAAATGTGTTCAAGACGGTTCACCTGCTGTCAGGTGGAGAACGAGGGCGCCTGGCGCTGGCCTGCCTGGCGTTACAGGGCGCCAACCTGTTGCTGCTGGACGAACCCACCAACCACCTTGACCTGCCTTCACAGGAGATCCTGCAGAACATCCTGGGACAATTTCAGGGCACCATTCTACTGGTTTCGCACGACCGCTACCTTATTGACGCGCTCGCCACCCAGGTGTGGGAGGTGCTGCCGGAACAGCGCAAACTGGCGGTATTTGAAGGCAGTTATAGCGAATACCGCGCTTTAAAGCAGGCAAACCTGATGATACCTGATGGGAGACCGCAGCAGAAAGTGGGGTTAACCCGGGCAAAAAAACCCGCTGTGGGGAAAAGTAAAGACCAGTTGCAACGCATGAAGGCGCGCCTGCGCGCGCTGGAAGAAGAGATCGCCCGCCTGGAGATCGATGCGCGCGGCGTTGAACAACGTTTAAGCGATAGAGGGGTTGATCCTGGCGAGGTGCAGCAGCTCGCCAGCGAATACGCGCGCCTGCAGGCGCAGCTTGAAGCCAAAATTGAATTATGGAGCGATTTGGGAGATGAGTTGAGCGAGCCATAAACCCTGGCATTCCTCCGGGGTTTATCAGCGCTATCGAAACAACCCGTTCAGGTGCCCCAATCCCTCAGGTACAGGAAGTCATAACCGACAGTGCGACCGCTCAGTTTGGCGATGGGCGGCATGACGCGTTTGAACTGGTTCTTGCGCACGCGCTCGATGACAGCGTGAACAAATTTCACCTCAAATCCACTGTCAACACATTCCTGCGGCGTGTAACGCTGATCTACCAGCAAGTAGAGCAGCTGATCAACCGCAGCGTAAGTGAAGCCCAGCTCATCTTCATCTGTCTGCCCGGCCCACAGGTCGGCTGAAGGGGGTTTTTGCAGCAGTGGTTCAGGGACACCCACCGCCGCGGCGAGCTGTCGTAACTGGGTTTTATACAGGTCACCCAGGGGGTTGAGCGCACAGGCGGCATCGCCGTGCATGGTGGTATACCCCAGCAGAATCTCTGTTTTATTGCTGGTGCCCAGCACCAGACCTTTGAAGACCTCGGATTGGTCAAAAAGGATGATCATGCGCTGGCGCGCCATCACATTCCCCCTGCGGCGGTTTCCCATATCCGGATAGCGGTTGAACAATGGCTCGACCATATCGGTGATTGGAATCGTGAGTGTCTGGACTCCGAGCGCGTCAATCACCAGCTGAGCGTGAGCCAGTGAATCTGCTGAGGAGGTGGCATAAGGCATACGCACCGCCAGCACATTCTCTGGTTGTAACGCTTCTGCCGCCAGATAACAGGCGAGGGCTGAATCGAGACCGCCCGAAAGCCCCAGCACGGCGCGGCTGAAACCGGCACGCGTGATCTCAGTATGAATGAAGTCAGTTAGAATCTTGCGCGCCAGGTTGGTATCAATCGTCAGGTCGAGCATTTGCTCCTCCTCGTGCTTCTTCAGCCATCTGCATTACGGGTGATAATCCGCGTGATTTCGCGCTGCACCAGGCTGGTGCGTTCATCACGCAGCAGCGGCAGGCGGGTACGCGTACGGCGCAGCTGGCTTAGGTCCAGCTCGGCCAGCACCAGGGCTTCGGCGTGTTCCACACCATTCACCAGGGGTTCTCCATCTGGTGAAAAAGCGGAAGAACCGCCCCAAAAATGGATACCATCTTCGAAACCAGCGCGGTTCGTGTGCACCACGAAAGTGGTGAACATGCCGGCATACGCGCGGATGATATCATTCACCCAACGAGCGGATTCTGTTCTACCAGGGGCAGTATTGTGAGGTGTGGGGGTGATACCGCGCCCAGGAGAGGCGGAAGTAAAAAGAAAAAGGTCAGCGCCATCCAGCCAAAGCATATATGGAGAAGAGGCGTGCCAGAAGTCCTCGCAGATGAGCATGCCGACCCTGCCGAAACGGGTATCAAAGGCGCGCACACTTTCGCCGCGGGCGAAGAAACGACCTTCATCGAAAAACCCATAGGTTGGCAGGTAAACTTTGTGATGGATATGGCGCACCGCTCCTCCGGAGAGGAAGGCGGTTGCGATATAGAAAAGGTTGCGTTCGTCTTCTTCTACAAAACCTACCTGAATATCAATATCCTGGCTGGCAACGAGCAATGGGTTGAAAACCGGGTCATCTGGCAATGGACGACAGGCGACAGTTGGTGTAAGGTCTTGCAAAGCGTAACCGGTGAGAGAAAGCTCAGGGAAGGTGATGAGGTCAGCCCCCGCGCGCCTGGCTTGTTCGATTAAGTCCAGGTGTTTTTCCAGGTTCTGTTCTACATTCCCCAGCACGGTGTTTATTTGCGCCATCGCCACGTTCAGTTTCATACATTTTCCTCTGACTTCATTTTATCCTTTTTTTTTGATCAGATGTCAGCAACAACAGCACAGACAGAAGCGCGAAAGCCACCGCGAAGATTAAAGACAGAACCCCATCGCTCCTGATACCTCGAATCGGGAAAACCACATCTGCCCTGAAAAGAGAAAAAACAAGCGTGTGGGTAAAAAAAACCAGGCTGACCAGCGAAAAACGAAAACCGGGTCGTTTGAATTGGGTGATATGTTCAATCAAACCCAGCAAGAGGAGCAAGGAAAGCGCGGCTACCAGCTGCAGAGGAAAGCGGTTGCTCAGCATACCAGTTTCATCAAGGGCGGGGTACGAAAGAAATGCGCCGGAGGGGAGCGTCTGACCGTAGGCCACGCCTTCATACCACAGACCCAGCCAGATGAGCGCTGCCGTAGGCAGCAGCATGCGGCTGGTGCTATCAAGCGCTGACAGTACATTCAGGCGCAGCGCAGCACTGCCCAACAGAGCGAAAAACACAGCGCCAGCGAACGCGCCAAACGCGTTGAACCCGCCCAGCCAGAATTGCCCCGCCTGTTCGGGGTGCAGCGAGTAGTAAAAGGGATGAGCGAGCACATAACCAACCCGGGCGCCTGTGAGCACTCCCAGCAGCGCGAACACGGCGCAAATCCATTGCCTGCTCTCCACACCAGCGGGAATGGAGCGGTAAACACGCCACAGACCGATGGCGGCGCCAAAACCAGCCAGGATGGAAAACAAGCGTAATGTGAGCATGTGAGTTTGGGGTTGAGGAGCTAACGCTGTGGCAAAAAAATGAAGCCCGTCATTCGATGGCTTCTACCCCTGTGATTTCTGGGAAGAACTGGCGAACGGTCCCCTCGACCCAGCCTTTAATGGTGGCGGGCGAATGCGGACAGCCAACACAAGCGCCGCCCATGCGCACTTTTACCACTTTCCCGTCGAAAGAAACGAACTCCACCTCGCCACCGTGGTAGGTATTGATATATGCGCTCAATTGCTCGATCAAACCGCGCAGTAGCTCAAGCTCAGAATAAGAACAGCAATTGTCAGACATCATCACTCCTCAGGGTTTTTACCTTCCGGACAGGCTATCACGGCGCGCAGCATGTGCATGATCTGGTCGTGCGCCTTGGCCGGCTGCTGCGCCACAGACATGGCGATTTTTTCCAATAATACCATGCCTGATTCCTGATGTTGTTCGCAAAAACGCTGAAGTTTATAAGCGGCGATACGGTATACCCGGGAGTCAGTGGTGGCAAACACTGAGGAGGAATAGGTCTTCCGGCCGAGAATGGAAGACCAACCAAACACACCCCCGGAAGTCAATTTGCCAATGGTCAGCTCCGGACCATCGTAAGGCACGTGGGTGATTTCCACTTCTCCGGTTACCAGGATGAAAAGATGAACTGCCTGCTGGTTCTGACGCAGAATGGTTTCGCCCGCAGGGTACGTAAAAACCTCGATGATGGATCTCAATTCATCCTGTTCATCCAGCGAAAAACCCTCGAAAATCTGTACCGGCAGCGGGCTACCATTAAGCATGTTTAAATCATATCGATTGAATGATATGCCAGATAGTGGAGAATTTCCCTTATATCTTGATAAACCTCACCCTGTAACATGGGCAGTGTTGATGCGTTGAACCCTGACCTTTTTTACATGAATAACTGGACCGTATGGCGCTCGATTCGAAAAAGGAGTCGTTTTTCCCGGCTGTGGCAGGGTTAAAGAACGTTTGAGTAAATCCACGCTGTGGATAAAACGAATTCCCGCGCATAGGGTGGCGGGCCTGGCGCGGCGATAAACAAGGTGTTCCTATCCTCGCGCTGGTGTCGGCTGCAGGCTGAATGTCTTACCCCGGTATCACCTTCTGGCCGGGAGATCCTTCATGCATTGCCCCCACGTCGTTCGTTTTCAGCTATTGTTTTGTGCGGGAGTATGAGCGGGGATGACCAGGGTGTAGCCGTGTTCTTTAAGCACCTCCAGCGGCAGGTTGTAGGCGCCGCTGAGCAACCCGGCATTTAACACCTCTTCTGGTTTGCCCAAGGCTGCCAGCTTTCCACCCACCAGCAGGCCGACCTGGTCAGCAAAACGCGAAACCAGGTTAAGGTCGTGAATGGCAACGACCACCGTTTTAGGCTGCATCCCTTTCGCAAGTTCCTCTTTCGCGGGGTGCGCCAACTGATGGATGCGCTGCATCAGGCTCACCTGGTACTGGAGGTCGAGGTGCGTGGTGGGCTCATCCAGCAGCAGCAGCGGCGACTCTTGCGCCAGCGCGCGTGCCAGGAAAAGCCGCTGTTGCTCTCCCCCAGAGAGCTCTGAAACGGCGCGTGAGCGCAGCGCCAGCAGGTCCATCTTCTCCAGCGCCTCTTCAATGATCTGCATATCTTTCCCGTTGACCTTGCCAAGCCAATTTAAATGGGGTGTCCTTCCCAGCGCCACCACTTCTTCAGCGCTGAACGCCGGCGGGATGCTGCGCGCCTGCGGTACAACCGCGATGATGCGCGCGCGCTGCTGCGGAGACAGGCTGTAGATATCCTGACCAGCCACTTTCACTGACCCAGCGCGCAAGGGCAAAACGCCGCTGATAGCCCGTATCAACGTGGTCTTGCCTGAGCCATTGGGGCCAATCAGCGCCAGCACACTTCCCTGGGGAAGTTGTAATGAGATATCCTCAAGGACAAGCTCGTGATAGTAACCTGCGCTGAGCGCGTTAACTTCCAGCATTTTTTTCACCAATAGTTCTGTGCTTTCGCGAGTTTTAGCACCCAGAGAAAAAATGGCGCGCCCAGCAGAGCGGTGATAATTCCGACGGGTATCTCTTGAGGTGCGATAAGCGAACGCGCCGCCACGTCCGTCAGCAGCAGCAGGCTGGCACCGCCCAGCATCGAAAGTGGGATCAGCCGCCGGTAATCTGTTCCCCAAAGCAGGCGGATGATATGCGGCACTACCAGCCCCACAAAACCAATGATGCCGGCAAAAGCTACAGCGGCAGCAGTTGACAGTGTGGCGAGGGCGATGGTGATCCAGCGCGCGCGTTGCACCCGGATACCTAATTGCAGCGCCTGTTCCTCTCCGAACTGCAGCACGTTAAGCGGGTGACCGATGAGCACCAACCCGGCGAGCGCGATGAGCATGTACGGCAGCACAGCGAGGATGGGTGACCAGCCTGTCATTATTGCGCCGCCCATCAGCCATACCAACGCGCGGCGCAGCTCGCCAGTGGAATGGATCATCAACGCGGAGGTAACTGCCGAGGTGAACGAACTCACCGCCACACCTGCCAGAATGAGGTTGGTAGTGGGAACGGTTTTACCCACACGCGCTAACAGGGTCACAATGAGCACGGTGAGCAGCGCGCCGCAAAAGGCTGCCAGCGGAACGGAAAGCAGCCCGCCCCGGGTATAAGGCGAACGTGCCAGCATGGCCAGCACGGCCCCCAACCCGGCGCCTGAAGAAACGCCGATTAAAAACGGATCAGCCAGCGGATTGCGGAACAACCCCTGGTAGGCGGCGCCGCTGCCTGCGAGCGCCGCGCCCACCATCGTTAACATGAGCATACGAGGCAGGCGCAGGTCGCTGATAATTTTCAGGTAAACGCCGTTCACATCCAGGGTTGAGGTCGCGCCGCGCAGGGCGGATGTCACCACATCCCACAGAGTCGGTAGAGGGATGAACACGCTGCCCACCGCCACACTGAGCAGCGCCGACGCAGCAAGCGCCAGTGCGAGGACCAGGAAAGGTGAGCGCGTGTTCTTTTTACGCATCAATAAAGCTCGGGGTGAACCAACCTGGCCAATTCTTCCAGGCCGTCCACCAGCCGGGGTCCGGGGCGGCTGACCAGGTCATCATTGAAGGGGTAAACCCGGCCCTCTTGAACCGCGCGCAAACCATCCCAACCCGGTCGGGCAGCCACCTGCTCAGGGGTCATGCCGTAGATGGAATCGCCGAGGAGGATGATATCGGGGTTCTGCACCAGCAGTTCTTCGATGCTGATCTGCGCCCATTGAGATTGCATCGCCGCCGCGGCGTTACGACCGCCCGCTTCGTTGATCAGAAGATCCAGAAAGGATCCTGGTCCCGGCGTCCAGGGTTTGGCAGGGTCAGTTCCGTCCAGCTCATAAAACACCACTGGTTTTGTCTCCGCCTTTTTTATCGTCTGTTGTACCAGTTGAACTCTTTCTTTAAGTGAGGAGGTGAGCGCCGCGGCCTCTTTCGTGTGACCGCTGAGCGCGCCTACCGTTTGCAGCAAACCGTAAATACCCTCGAGGTCAGTGGGGTTGGAGAGATAGTAAACCTTCACCCCCAAGCCCTCAAGTGCGCTCACCTGTTCAGGGGTATTGATCTCCGCGGCGATCACCAGGTCAGGATTAAGGCTGGCGATGGTCTCAAGTGAATAGCTTCCCATTGAACCGCCAACATCCTGGATGGATGTGACTTCTTCAGGGTAGTTGGAGAAAGTGTCGCGCCCCACCACCTGGCTGCCCGCGCCCACGGCGAACAGTATTTCAGTGACCGAGGGAGAAAGAGAAATGATACGGGCGGCGGGTTTTTCCAGGAGAACCTCGCGCCCCAGTCCATCTTGCAGTTGGATCTTGCCGCCGTCCTTTGCCGCGGGTATGGCGGAACAGGCAGCCAGCATCAGCAACAAGAGAAAAACAGCGATTCGTATAATTCGTGCGTGTTTCATTTGGTCATTCACCTCTACTATGATTAGATTTAGTAAAAAAACCCAACCGCTAGGGTTGGGTTTCGCGTGTATTGCTGCGAGTGCCCACCTCCTTTCAGCGAGAGCGTGGTAACACCCTTTTTGGCGGTCGACCTGGCTTATCAGGAGGTCCTGATTCACAGTTGCGCGACAGCACCGGAATATGCACCGGTTTCGCCTTTGAGCCGCCCTGTTCGGGTTAGGCACCAAAAAGGTCAGATTGATTACTAAGGATTCTACCCGTGATTCAAAGAAGGGTCAAGTGATTTTTAACAGGTGATGGGGCATTTCAAACAACCGGTCAATCACAGGGGGCGGCTGTATAATTAATGTATATATGGAGGAGCCGTGACACGTGTACCTTACGAAATTCGAGTGGGTGAATTGTTAAAAGAGAAACAGAAGAAGCTGGTGCTGGCGGAATCTTGCACCGGCGGGCTGGTGGGAAACCTGATTACCAACATCGCGGGCTCCTCGGATTATTACCTGGGCAGCGTGACCGCCTACGCTTACGAGGCGAAAGAAGCGCTGCTGGGCGTACGGCACGAAACGCTGCTGCAATATGGCGCGGTCAGCCGCCAGACGGTGCTGGAAATGGCTGCCGGCGCACGGCGCTCGTTGGCGGGCGGCATTCCGCTGGATTCAATTATCGGGGTCTCGATCAGCGGTATCGCCGGACCCGGCGGCGGACTGCCCGATAAACCGGTGGGTACCGTGTGGTTTGGCATGAGCACAGCAGATGGTGATTGGGCCTGGCGCTGCATGTTCAAAGGCAATCGTGTGCAGAACAAGCGCTCTGCCGCGCGCACCGCGCTTAAATTGGTGATTGCCTACCTGGCGGGCAGCCTGCCGCCTGAAACCAGATCACAGCGTCATTAAGGGTGTCCGATGGCTAAACGACTGATCAGGATACTCATCTTAACCGCGGATGCCGGTTTTGGTCACCGCAGCGCTGCCAACGCAGTAGCCAAAGCCTTGAAGCTCAAGTATCAATCCGCGGTTGAAGTGAGGGTAGAAAACCCGCTGGACCTCGAGAGCGCGCCATTTTTCTTGCGTGAAGCGCAAACAGATTATGACCGCTGGGTAAAACAGGTTCCCGAGCTTTATAAACTCGGTTACCAGGCGAGTGACGCAGCGATTCCAACACGACTGCTTGAAGATTCTCTGGCCGTTCTACTGTTTGAAGCGATTCGCGACACATTTTCTGGGCCACTGCCTGATGTTGTGCTCACCACCTACCCTATGTACCAATCCGCGATCATGCTGCTTTACCGGTTAAGAAAGATACATATCCCGCTTTTTACCGTTGTGACTGACCTTTCCACCGTTCACCGATTGTGGTTTAACCGCAACGTAGACGGCTGCCTGGTGCCTAATGAGATTGTCGCCAACCTGGCGGCAGTGAATGGGGTCCCTCAGGATAAAGTGCACATCACTGGCATACCGGTTTCACCAGATATCCTTTATGAAACCAGACCGGCAGAGAAAATCCGCGCTGAACTTGGGTGGCACCCCGAGCTGACCACCATTCTGGCGGTGGGCAGTACGCGCACAGAAAAATTGCTGGAGGCGGCGAGCGTGATCAACCACTACGGCTCAGAATTACAGCTGGTGGTGGTCGCAGGGAAAAATGAAGAGCTCTACCAGGAGCTCAACCAGATCGGCTGGCACATCCCGGTACAGCTGTTTGATTTTGTGGACAAAGTACCGCTCTTGATGAAGGCATCTGATTTGGTCATTTGCAAGGCGGGAGGACTGATTGTCACAGAAGCGCTGGCCTGTGGATTACCGATGGTACTCACAGATATTATCCCGGGCCAGGAAACGGGCAACGCTGAACTTATCCAGAGGCTGCAGGCGGGCGTGGTGGCCGAAACCCCCCTGATGATGATGGAAGCCCTGCATCATTTTCTGATGAATGATCAAAAAATGCTTCGGCAATACGCTGACAATGCCAGAACCATTGGCAAACCAGCGGCCGCCTGCGATGTTGCGGAAATCCTTTATGAAGCCGGAAAGGCGAGCACTCCTCCGAAAGCGTCTAAAAGAGCGCGCGGTTTCCGCCCTGCTGAGCGACCCTTGGAGGGCGATAGCGAATGAAGGAGAATGGTGAGGTAGAGGTCGCCATCCTCCTCTCGGCCCTCTCTGAGTGGCAAACCGCGCAGTCTCTCTTCTCAGATACCGGGAATGAAAACTCACCATTTGGCGATTATTTTTTAACCTGCGTTGCAGAAAAGCGCTGTGTCTTTTTCCACGGAGGCTGGGGCAAGATTTCAGCCGCGGCTTCAACTCAATTTGTGATTGATCGCTGGCAGCCGAAATTACTGGTCAACCTGGGTACCTGCGGCGGGTTTGAAGGACATACCGCTGTCGGCGAGGTGGTGCTGGTAGACGAGACAATGGTCTATGATATCCACGAGCGGATGAATGACCCGTTTGAAGCGCTTCAGTTCTATACCACGCGCATCGACCTGTCCTTCTTGCGCAGGCCTTACCCGCAGGCTGTGCGCATCGGGCGTTTGGTATCAGCGGATGAGGATATCGACCCGGCCAAGATCAACCGCCTGCGCCAGGAGTTTGGCGCGGTAGTGGCTGATTGGGAATCCGCTGCCATCGCATGGACGGCTCAGCGCAACGGGGTGAGGGTGCTCATCCTGCGCGCTGTGAGCGACCTGGTGAGCGAGAGCGGCGGCGAACTCTATGATGGGGGAGATTTCAACACTCGTGCCGCCCAGGTCATGCGCCCGCTGCTGCAGGCGCTGCCGGGCTGGATTCGCTGCGCCTTTCAGAACGGATAAAAAAAAACCGGAGTTTCCTCCGGTTCACTCACTTGTTTATGAAGGTCTTCCCAGGCGGGCGCGTTCTTCAGCCACGATCTTCTCCTCCAGCTTGCGGAACAGGGGAGATGGCTGGCGCAATTCCTGTCCCGGTCTCAACTGGCTGGGCTCCCACTTTCCAGTGGCGCAGCTATGGTCGTAACGCAGCACGAGGTGTTCACCCATTTCATCACTGACCGGTTGCGTGTACTGCCTGCCGAACAGGCTGCCCTCGTAGCCCATGAAGCCATTTAATTGTTCACTGGTAAATGGCAGGAAGGGCGCCAAAAGGATTTTTAATGAATCGATAGCTTTTAACGCTGTGAAGATGGCCCTGCCCGCGGCGTTTTTATCTGTCTTGACTGCTTGCCAGGGAGCGGTCACATCCAGGTACTTGTTGACCTCAGAAGCCAGGCGCATGGCTTCTGCCAGAGCGGCGCGCAATCGCACTGCTTCCAGTTCATCCGCGACGGTGGTGAAGCCATCTTCCATACTCCTCAGTAGGTCCAGGTCCAGAGGAGTCAGCTCACCTGGGTCGGGTACCACCCCCTGCCAGTGTTTGAAGGTGAAAGAGAGAACGCGGTTGACCAGGTTGCCCCAGGTGGCCACGAGCTCATCGTTGTTGCGGTGATAGAAGTCATCCCAATCCCAGTCGGTATCCTTACTTTCAGGCATGTTGACCGTCAGGTAGTACCGCAGCGGGTCAGGGTCATAGCGTGTCAAGAAATCCAGCCCCCAGATAGCCCAGTTGTGGCTGCCGGAAATCTTCTGGGATTCAATGTTCATAAATTCATTCGCTGGCACATCATAAGGCAGCACCAACGGCCTGGGTGCGCTGCTGCCTAACAATTCATCCAGGTGTTCGCCGGCGCCGAGCAGTTCCGCCGGCCAGATGATGGCATGAAATGGAATATTATCTTTACCAATAAAATAATAAGTGCGCGCCGCGGCATCCTGCCACCAGTTACGCCAGGCGTCTTTCTCTCCGCTGAGCTGGCTCAACTCAATGGAAGCGGACAGGTAACCAATCACCGCTTCAAACCATACGTAAAGGCACTTGTTCTCCCATTCCGGACCCTCTCCGAGGGCTTCGGCGGGAAGCTTAATCCCCCATTCAAGGTCGCGGGTGATGGGACGCCCGCGAAGACCATTTGCCTGTATCTGTCCAAGCGACTGGCGCAGCACGTTGGGGCGCCAGTAACTTTCACGTACTTTAAGAAATTCCACCACCAGGTCTTGCAGGCGGGAAAGATCCAGAAAGTAATGCTCGGTGCTCTTCAACTCCGGGGTGCTGCCGTCGATCTTGGATTTAGGGTTGAGCAGCTGCGAGGCTTCGAGCATGTTGCCGCATTTGTCGCATTGGTCGCTGCGCGCGCCATCATACCCGCAGATATAACAGGTACCCTCCACGTAGCGATCAGGCAGAAAGCGCTGCTGGCTAACGGAATACCACTGGTCCTGACTCTCTTTATAAAGGAAGCCGTTGTGTTTTAATGCCAGGAAAACCTGGCGTGCCACGTGCATGTGATTTTGGGTATGCGTACTGGTGAACAGATCGTAAGTCAGGCCGAGCTGCTGAAAGAGGTTGAGAAACCCGCTGTGGAAGCGCTGGTACACCTGGTAGGGGGTGCTTTTTTCCGCTTCGGCGCGGACGGTGATGGGTGTGCCGTGGCTATCCGTTCCGGAGACGAAACTCACCCGGCGTCCGCGCAGGCGGTGATAGCGCGCGAAGATATCTGCTGGCAGGTAAGAACCGCACAAGTTGCCCACGTGAATTTCAGCATTAGCGTAAGGCCACGCCGCTGCAACAAGGATAAATTCCGTCATGCTCACCTCGCTTACTTGATGGCGGTATTCTAACACGAAACCTGGCGTGGGCGCACCCGCCCTTGCAGTTAATCTCACCTCCAAACCCTCGGCCCATTCGATTTTTCAAAACTTGACCATATTGATGCGCGATGTTATGATTTTTTTCGAGGTAAATATGATGGACAACTCAGATAAAAATACTGCGGGCGAGGCTCAACAATTACCAGAAAACCCCGCCGACGAGGCTTTTTCGCCAGCCGAGAGGTTATGGAATCGCATCCTGCACCTCGGGCTGGGCGAAACCACTTTACGCGTGGGCACCGCGGTAGTCTCCCTCTTACTGGTGCTCTTCGTGGTGTGGGTGATGGGCAGGTTCGTGCTTAACAACCAGAACAAACCAACCGACCAGCCAGTGGGGGCTGAAGAACTGAACCTGCAAACCCCAGCCACACCTTTGATTATGAAAGCCGAGCCAGTGCTCTACAGCGGGTTTGGGATCAGCCGGCTGGCGATAACCCACACAGACCGCCCGGCGCAGCCGCGCAACAGCATCATCGAGTACACCATTGTGGCGGGTGATACGCTTTTCGGCATTGCGGAAAGATTTGGCCTGCAACCCCAAACCTTATTATGGAGCAATCGCCACATCCTGGGTGATGACCCGCACAATATCTTCCCCGGGGTGAAAATTCTCATTCCGGTGATGGATGGTGCTGTTTATAAATGGAACACGGGTGATGGCCTGAACGGCGTGGCCAGTTTCTATCACGTCACCCCTGACGCTATCGTCGATTGGCCGGCCAACCAACTTAACCGCGAAACGCTGGGCGATTTCGCCATGCCCAACATCCCTGAAGGCACTCTGCTCTTTGTCCCTGGGGGAGTGGGTGAGTTCACCGACTGGCTGCCCAGCTACACGCGAGAAAAACCCGCCGAGTCTTCCATCTCAGGCAGCGCCTGCGGCATACAGACCTCTGGTTACATTGGTTCTGGTCCGCCGTTCATGTGGCCAACTTCAGAGACGTACATCTCCGGGTATCAATACAGCCCCGAAACCAATCACCGCGCCATTGATATCGGCGGTAAGATTGGTAACCCTGTTTACGCGGTGGATGACGGCGTGGTTGTTTACTCCAACTGGAACCAAAGCGGGTATGGCAACCTGATTGTAATTGACCATGGCAATGGCTGGCAATCGGTCTACGCTCACCTCGATAACTACCTCAGCTTTTGCGGGGATAATGTGGTGCGCGGACAGGAGATCGGCATACTGGGCACCACCGGCAACTCCAGTGGTCCACACCTGCACTTTGAACTGCGCCACGAGAACTACGGCGCCGTGAACCCCTGGGACTTCCTGGAATAGGCGGATGCATGCACAAAGACCCGGGATGGTAAGCCCCGGGTCTTTTTCATTAAGCGATACAAGGTAAACCGCTCAAGCCCGCCAGAACCCACGCCGCACCGGGCGCACGTCTTCGGCGGTGATAAAGGCCTGTGGGTCAGCCTCGAGTACGATGGTCTCTACTTGAGGGACATCGCGGCGCAATACACTGGCGTGCAACTCAAAGACGGTGCCGTCTCTGCCGCGCCCGGCGATTTCGGTGACGGCATAGCCATTGCTGCGCAACTGCTCAGCGATATACGAACCACGGCTGGAGCTGATGATAGTGATCAGGATGTGGCCGATGGCCAGGCGCTGCTCGATGAGCATGCCAACCAGGTTGCCAGTGGCGAAGCCGGTGGCGTAGCCGATGACGTTAAGGATATTGTTTAACTGTGTAAGCACCGAACTGATGGCGACGACGAAAACCAGGGATTGAAAGAAACCAAGCACCCAAACAATGAGCTTTTTCCCGCGCACCACGAACAGCACGCGGATGGTATCCAACGACATATCCACAACGCGCAGCGCGAAGATCATCAAGGCAAAAAGCCAGGCGTGAGGTTCAGATAAGTATGCCATTTTATTCCTCTCTTACCATTCCGCTTTCTCCTGCTTCATCGCCGGCAGGTAGTAATCGGTGGTGTATTCTTTTAACATGCGGCGCAGGCTGAAATGCGGTACGAGCGTGCGTAAACACTCCTTGACCATCTTTAACCATTCTTGTGGGATTTTGTTCTCATCGCGCTCATAATACAGCGGGACGATCTGTTTTTCAAGCGTTTCATAAAGGCTCTGCGCGTCCGCGGCATCCTGTGCTTCAGAATCAGTGTACTCGATTTCTTTACCGATTGCCCAGCCGTTCTTGCCATTGTACCCTTCGCGCCACCAGCCATCCAAAATCGAAAAATTCAGCACACCATTGAGAGCCGCCTTCATGCCCGAAGTGCCTGAAGCTTCGTTGGGGCGGCGAGGGGTGTTCAGCCAGATGTCTACACCCTGCACCAGGTAACGGGCGACATTAATGTCATAATCTTCAATGAAAACCAGGCGACCTGCGCTGCGCGTATCTTTTACCGCGCGATAGACCTGCTGAATGAGCAGTTTGCCGGGCTCGTCGGCGGGGTGGGCTTTACCGGCAAAGACGATCTGCACCGGCATGTGAGCGTCATTGATGATATTCATCAGGCGATCGAAATCCTTGAATACCAGGTTGGCGCGCTTGTAAGTGGCAAAGCGGCGTGCAAAACCAATCGTCAGCGAATAGGGTTCCATAAAAACGCCCCCGGCGACCGCCTGGCTGGGGGTGAGCTGACCGTTCTGCCACTGCTGGCGGGTGCGTTCATTCGTGAAGTTCACCAGCTTATTCTTTAAGTGACGGCGTACCGCCCACAGTTCTTCATTGGGAATACGGTTGATGTTGTTCCAGAAGTCGGGTTCATCCAGATGTTCACGCCAATCTTCGCCCAGGTAGGTATCAAAAAGCACACCCATGCGCCTTGCCAGCCACGAGCGCGTATGCACCCCGTTGGTCACATAGTGGATCGGCACATCTTCAACCTCGCGGTCTGGCCAGAGGAAGTGCCACATCCTGCGCGAAACGATGCCGTGCAGCTCAGAAACCGCGTTCGCCCGTTCTGATAGTTTGAGCGCCAATACCGGCATCACAAAGGTATCGCCCCATGATTGCGCCTGGCGCCCGAGATCAAGAAACTGGTCATGGGTTAACCCTAGTTCAGGCCAATAATTGCCAAAGTACTTGTCTACCAGCCAAAGCGGGAACTGGTCATTACCGGCTGGCACAGGCGTGTGGGTGGTGAAAACATCAGTAACCTTAACCTCTTCCCAGGCGGCTTGAAAACTCGTGCCGGTTTTCATCTTCTCACGGATGCGTTCAAGCGCGAGGAAAGTGGAGTGTCCTTCGTTCATATGCCAGACCCCTGGGTCGTAACCCAACAGGCGCAGCGCCTGAACGCCACCCATGCCCAGCAGCATCTCCTGCGAGATGCGCACTTCAAGGTCATTACTGTAAAGGCGTTCGGTGAGCTGCCGGTCCGCGGGCGCATTGGTCTCCACGTTTGAATCCAGCAGGTAAAGATGATTGCGCCCTACTTCCAGTTCCCACAGGCGGGCGCTCACCTGTCGCCCGGGAAGGTCGATGGTCACGGTGAGGGGTTTACGGTTTTCATCCAGCAGCGCAATGAGTGGCAGCATATTGTAATCGATGAGGTAATTGCGCGGTTCCTGCCAGCCGTCTTCCGTAAGTTCCTGCACAAAATAACCCTTGTCGTACACAAAACCCATCCCCACCAGGGGCAGCCCCAGGTCAGAGGCTTCTTTCAGATGATCACCGGAAAGGATGCCCAGACCGCCAGCGTACACCGGTAGAGACTCGTGAATACCAAACTCGAACGAAAAATAGGCGATGGTTTTATCTGTAAATTGTGGGTAGGTGCGCTGAAACCAGGTATTACGATCAGCGATGTAAGCGTCAAAGTTCGCCAGGGTGCGGTCGTAGTGTTCCAGGTAGGCAGATTGCCCCACCGCGGCGTTGAGGCGGTGACGCTCCACACGACGTAAAAAAGCCACTGGATTGTGGGCTACCAGGTCCCACAGGCGCGGGTCAATGAACTGGAAAGCGCGCTGCCCGTCATGATTCCAAACCCACCACATATTATGCGCCAGGCGGGTCAACCCTTCGATGCGTTTTGGCAGGTTATACGAGTTTGGATACTCGCGAATGATCTTTATGGTCATTTTACTCTCTCTACTTATAGATAGAATCGGTCACCGGGCACAATTCACCCATGAATCACCACGTACCTTATGCAGCTCGAATCGATGGGTTTTTTTGCCGGGAGGATTATACCAGATTGTGACCCAGGGAAGATTTGCGCCTCGCAGAGGTTCATTAAAAAAAAACGGTTGTTAGAACCTGGTGGGAACTTTTGAGAAAACGGCGAAGAACGGCTCAAGGGTTGGTAAAAGCCTTATGGCTTTAAGCATGTTGCCTGAGAATTTGAGCTCGCCACCCATAATAGCAGAAGCGGGCTCCAGTTGACCTTTGAATAACTTCTCATACACGCGGTAATCTCCGCTGAGGGTGAACTCGGTATTCACGCTGCCCGGGTCTGCCAGCCGGAAGGTTTTCAGCTTACCTTTATCGGTAGCGAAGACCAGGGTCTTTGTCTCTCCGCCGGGAAGGTTTTCCACTGTCATCGTGAGAGACAGGCTGGCGTTATGGGTGGTTTGCGGGGTGATCATCGCGCGCAGTATCTTCTCTGTTTCTGCCATCCATTCAGGGCTCATGAACATCTGTTCAGTCAAGGTCAACCTCCTCTTCTATTCACCAACACTGCCTAATGGTCGGGGAACAGCGCATCCAATACATCGGGCACCAGTTCTGCGACCATGTGACTGGAAAGCCCGTTTTCGCGGCAAACACGTTCATAGACATCCACACTGCGTCGGCGGTTGCGCTGCTGGGTGTCCACATCCAACCCCCACAAGCCAAAACGCTGCGTCCAACCTCGTTCCCATTCAAAGTTATCAACCAATGACCAATGGAAATAGCCCTTTAGTTGATAATTATAATTGGCTGCCCGCCACACCTGGTGCAGGTGTTCCACCAGGTAGCGAGGGCGCAGCGTGTCGCGCGAATCTTCAATTCCATTCTCGGTGACGATGATCGGAATCCCGTACGCGTGCGCCCATTTGAGCCCATCCCACATGCCCGCGGGCACGTTGGCGATAAAATGATTCTCGCTCAGCGCGGCGCCTGCTGGAAACGCCCGCTGGTGGAAGAAAGCGCCTGGTTTTAACAGGTTGAAAGACACCACATCGCGGGTGTAATAATTTAGCCCGATAAAATCCTGTGTGCCGGCAGCCTGAGGTAATTTATACTTTTTGAAAACCAGGTCTACTTTTCCATCCACCAGGCAGTTATTGAAAGCCCGGTTAAAGACCTGGTTGACGAAACCCAGCGGGAGCTTATCCAATGGAGAGCCGGGGTGGGCAGGGGCGAAGCTGCGGTAATTGGTGGCAACCCCCACGCGCGCTTCGGGCTGAAGCTCATGGATGATGCGGTAAGCGGCGCTGTGCCCCTGGACCAGGTTGGTGAATACCCTGGCGGCGAGTTTCAGGTCTTGCTTTCCCGGGGGAAACACGCCCTCCACCCAACCGCTTAAAATGTAGACGTTTGGCTCGTTGATTGTGACCCACAGGTTGACATAGTCTTTGAGCGTTTTGACCACGCGACGGCAAAAGCGGGCGAAAAGAGCGGGGGTGTCTTCGCTTTCCCAACCCCCTCTTTCACTCAACCATAATGGGTCAGTAAAATGATGCAGCGTGACCAGCGGCGTTATACCGTTGCGCGTCATCCAGCGCAGCATTTCCGTGTACTTCAGCAGGGCTTCATCGTCCCAGCGGTCGGGCTCTGGCTGAATGCGGCTCCACTCGATTGAAAGACGGTGGGCGTTCTGTCCGCTATCGCGCGCCCGTTCCAGGTCTTCCAGCCAGCGACCGCCCCACCAATCACAGGCCAGCCCTGAACGATGACCATTGACGATTTTTCCGGGGGTCTCTTCCCATTTTGACCAGTTGTTGTTGCTGTTTCCACCCTCCACCTGGTGGGCGGCGGTGGCGCAACCCCAGAGAAAGCCGCGGGGGAATTGGAAGATCGCTTCGGGCATGCGCTGCTCCTGTATTCTTTGTGATTGCAGCTAATTATAGCCGAAACAAAAACCCCGGCTCAACCGGGGTTAAAATGCGTTGGCTGAAAGGATCACATCCCTGCCATATAGGCGATGCTCAGCGTGCCTGGGCCGACGTGACAGCCGATCACAGGGCTGACGTAACTGAGGATGGCTTCATCAGCCTTCAGTCGTTTAGCGGCTGATTCAAGCAGCGCCTGGGCTTTTGCTTCTGCCAGCGCGTGGAACACAGAGATGCGCACCGGTGAGCGACCCTGAATATCTGCTTCGACCAGCTGCACCATGGCTTCAAGCGCTTTGTTGATGGAGATAACACTTTTCACGGCCTCGATTTTGCCCTCTCGGATTTCGAGGATAGGCTTAATGTTGAGCGCTGTGCCCATGAACCGTTTACCGCCACCAATGCGCCCGCCAGCGTGCAGGTATTTGAGGGTGTCCACCACAAAATACACCCCGATATGGTCATAGGCTTTGATAGCGACCTGTTTAGCCTCTTCAAGAGAAGCGCCGTCACGCGCGGCGCGGGCGGCAGCCAATACCTGAAAGCTCAACGCCATTGAAACCAGCCGGGTATCCACTACTTCAATAGGGACGTCTCCGAATTGGGCGCGGGCCTGTACGGCTGAATCATACGTCCCTGAAATTCCCGAGCTGATGGGCAGTGTAAGGATGGCGTAATCTTCTTTCAAAAGCTTTTTGAACACCTCGACGAAGTCGAAAACGGTCGCCTGGCTGGTGGTTGGCAGGGTGCTGCTGCCAGCCAGTCGCGTATAGAATTCATCGGGTAATATATCAACTCCGTCTCGATAACTTTTACCATCCCATTGCAGGGTGAGCGGCAACACGTGAATGCCGAACTCATCTACATACTGCTGTGGCAGATAGGCGGTGGAATCGGTCACGATAGCTACTTTTTTCATGAGTCACTCCTGGGAAAGTATCTATTTGCAAAGATGAAACATAGGTTAAGTATACGTAAGATCTCAAATCGCGAAAATGGGTCGAAGGTCATATTTTCACCCCTGAGAGCAGCGGCGTTACCCTTGCCGGATCACGACTCCATGAGTAAACTAAGCTTGAAAAAAGCGAGGTAAGCCAAAATATGGGAAGCAGCGCTCGAACAAAACTCTTTATAATGATTATTTTGATTTCCATGCTGTTGACGGCATGCGGCGGCGATTCATTGCGCGGCTCATGGCGCGAACCTAACTCGGGGATCGATATGGAGATTCGCAATGACGGCAAACTGGTGATGAGCCTGAACGGTCAGAGCATCACCATGAACTATACACTCGAAGACCCCGATGTCATCATCCTGGTGGGCAGCCTGGATGGCACCATCCCCGACCAGAAAATGACCTATCGCGTAGAAGAGAACAAACTCACCTTCACACTGGACGGCGCTGACACAGTCTTCTACCGTGTGAAATAAAAAACACCGCTCCGGCCTGTCGCGCCGGGCGTTCCGATTCTCACTTTAAGTAGTAATATGAAGGAGAAACTCTTGATCAAAGGCGGGAACATTTCGCTCGCGGTTGCGTCTTAAGCAAGATATAAACGGAGGTTTATGATGCAAAAGAAAATTCTCTTTAAAATATTGGTCGTTGTGGCGGTTTTCACGCTTGGATTGACATCCTGTAACCTGATGGGGTACATTCAGAAAAATGACGCGGATGATTTTACCCAAATCGAGACAATGGCGGCGGCGACCATCTCGGCGCGTTTGACACAGGCGGCTTTTGACGAGCTGGCCATGCAATTGACGCAACAGGCGCCTACACTGTCTTTGCCCACATCACAGCTGCCGCTGTCCTCAAGCACGCCGATCCCCACCAGCACGCCTATTGCCAGTTTCACTCCTATCGCCACGAGCATTCCACCCACAGCGACGCCGATCCCCATCCCCTGCAATGCTGCCAAGTACCTCGCTGATGTCACCATTCCAGATTGGAGCACGGTCTACGCGGGTGAAGCGTTCGTGAAGACCTGGCAGGTAAAAAATGTGGGAACCTGTTCCTGGACAAAAGATTACCATATCTACTTCGCTGACGGCAAGAAACTGGACGCGCCTACTTCAGTCGCCTTCCCCAAGGTGGTAAACCCGGGTGAAACCGTTGAGCTTTCCGTGCCGATGGTGGCTCCTTCTGATAAAGGCAGCTTCACCGGCAGCTGGATGCTTGAAGCAGCTAATGGCGTGCGTTTTGGCGTTGGTTACACCTACAACGTTCCGCTCACGGTGAACATCAAGGTGGAGAATATGCCCGCGCCCAAGGACCCCCACACCCGCTATGACCTGGTCAAGGAGATGTGCTCCGCCTCGTGGCGCACGAACGCTGGCGATATTGGCTGCCCGAGCGCCAAGGTTGATACAGACAAAGGCTCAATTACTCGCTCTTACGCGCCGGTGATCGCTGGAGGTTACAAGGATGACGAAGGCGCATTGTACACCGTGCCCGCAAAAGGCGGCGATGGGATGATCCTGGGCAGGTTCCCCAAGTTTAAATTACTGTCAGGAGACCGTTTCAGGGCGCTGCTGATATGCGCTGACAAGGCGCAGAAGTGTTCCGTCACGTATGAATTGCTTTATAAGGTGTCGGGAAGCGATGAGAGCGGATCGCTGGGTACGTGGGATGTTAACTACTCAAACTCCACCCAGGTGGACGTGAACCTGGATTCGCTGGCCGATAAAGAAGTTCACTTAATGTTGAAAGTGTACAGTAAAGGAGACTCGACGGATGACGTCGCGTTGTGGATGGCCGCCAGGGTGACCAATCCATAAGATGTAAAAGACCCAACACGAGGCTGCCTCACCTATTGAAGCAGCCTCGTGTTTTTTGAAATAAGTCGTTCAGACGCTACAACTCTTTCACCATATAGAGCTCTTGCTGATGAAAACCACGTTTTTCATAATAGGCGCGCGTACCCACCGCGGCGATCACCGCCAGGCGCGAAAGACCCCGCGCGCGTGTGATACGGCTCGCGTGATCGAGCAGGCTGGTACCCAGCCCGCTGTGCTGCGCCGCCCCGTCGCGCTCCGTGCCCACCGGTAACGATTGACCGTAGACGTGCACCTCGCGTATGATGGCGGCGGAATCGAGTTCGGGAATGGCGAGATCAGGCGCACCCGGCAGCGCGAATGACAGCCGCAGGTAGCCTGCCAGCCGATCTTCAGGGGTGGTGTAAGAAAGAAAATGTTCCTCGGAAGTCAAAGGCTGGTAAACATAATCAGAAAAGGCGAGTTCAGCGGAAGACACAGACTCTCCCTTCACTTCGCGGCAGCGAATGCAGCGGCAGGCAGTGCCGCGGCGCTGCAGTTCACGCTGCACATCCTGCCGCAGACTGGTGCGCCGGTTGCCTTCTACCACGTGAAAAGATGGGATGTCCCGGATGACGCGGTTGACGCGGCAATAGGGAGGGATGAGAGGTTTGAGGTCCGCCAGCAAATCAATCAGCTGTTCGGTGGTGTAAGGCGTGTATTCTCCACGCTGCCAGTAGTGGTAAAGCTCAGCGGATTCAAGTAATTGGGTGGGGTAAATCTTAAGCTCATCGGGGGCGTACCCGTCTTTCCAAAGACGGGCAAAATCCTCGCGGTCAGATGCGGGTGTGGCGCCCAGCAGGTTGGGCATCCAGTGCAGCACAATCTTGAATCCGGCGGCGCGCAGCAGCGTGACGGCGCGCAGCGTATCTGCGCTGCTATGACCGCGCCGGTTGAGTTGCAGGATGCGGTCATCCAAACTTTGAGCGCCCATCTGCACTTTGGTCACACCCAGACGACGCAGCCAGACGAGCTCATCCCGGTCGATATCATCCGGCCGGGTTTCAATGACCAGCCCCACGTTGCGGTGGAGCGCGTTTTCATTGCGCGTATGGGCTTTTCTTAATTCAATCAGGTAATCCTGGGGGCGGGCGCCGGCAGGTGGTTCGGAAGTGTCGACAGGCTCATCACCAGGCGGGGTGCTGTCCGCGTTCATCGCGTGAAAGCAGCGGCGAATGAACCACTCCTGGTAGGCGCGCGGATAGCAGCTCCAGCTGCCGCCCAGCACCAGCAATTCGATCTTGTCATTGGGGTGCCCGACGGCTTCGTACTCGTGGATACGCGAGCTTACCTGGTCAAAGGGGTCAAACCGGTTTTGATAGGCGCGGGCGGCGCCGGGTTCGTCCGACAGATAGCTCTTGGGCATTTGCTGCTCGCTGGGGCAGAAGATGCACTCTCCAGGGCAGGGAGACGCCTTGGTAAGGACGGTGACCGTGGTGACGCCTGAAAGCGTCCGTACAGGTTTCATGCGGATGCGGGATAAAAACGAGGGGTCTTCAGGCCATTCACCTTCCGCCACCAGCTCGCGGTAAGCCGCCACCAGGATGTGTTTGGCGATAAGGGCTCCATCGGGCATGGGGTTGGCGCGCAGCGCGCGATCCAGGCGGACGCCAGCGCGCACTTCTTCGAGGACGATTTTCGCCTGTTCCAGCTGTTCGGAGGTATATTGGCGCGCCTTGCGCCAGTGCTCTACGCGTTCAATTCGTTTCATCGGAAAGTATAATGGGGCTATGCGGCAAGATATCTTTCAGCGCTTACTGAACATCAATAGAGAATTCTACCAGAGTTTCGGGCAGGCTTTCGCCCAGACACGACGCCGCGTACAACCGGGTGTGCGCCGCGCGCTGGCGCAATGGATCACAAATGGCGACTGGCTGGATATTGGCTGCGGCAGTGGTACGCTTTCACGGGAGTGGCGCAGCGCGGGCTTGAAAGGCAGCTACACGGGCGTGGATTTCAGCCAGCCGCTGCTAAAAGAAGCCGCTGCGCTGCAACAAAACCCGCTGGAGAGCGATGAACTCACCGTCTCCTTTCTGCAGGCTGACCTGACCACGCCAGATTGGACATCCGTTTTACCGCGCCGGATGTATGATGGCGTGGTTGCCTTTGCCTCGCTGCACCATATCCCATCCGCTGCTTATCGAAAACAGCTGCTGGATACAATTGCGCGCATGATTAAACCCGGCGGGCTGCTGGTCCTTTCAGTTTGGCAGTTTCAGCACAGCCCCAGGTTGATGGCGCGTGTGCTGCCCTGGCGCCTGGCAGACATGGCTGAAGAGGACCTGGAAGAAGGGGACACCTTGCTGGACTGGCGTTATCACCCGGGGGAGTCAGGCGCGGCGCCGGGGCTGCGCTATGTGCACCTGTTCACGCCTGAGGAGCTTCAAGCGCTCGCACGCAAAACGGGGTTTGAGGTCGTCACGGCGTATGAGTCAGATGGCAGCGGGGGCAGGCTGGGATTATACCAGGTGTGGCAAAGGGCGGCTTTATAAAAGGCTTTCAAGTTCATCAAAGTCGGATTTAAGCAGCTCGGGGAGTTCGCCGCGGATGCGCTGACGCACCTGGTTGAGGTGATAGTTGACCGCGCGCCTGGAGAGGTTGAGCATGGCGGCAATTTCAGCGCTGTTGAAACCACGCGATTGCAGCTCCAGCACCTGGCGCTGGCGGCGGGTGAGGTTGGCGTTTACACTGTTGCGGCGCGGACGCCCGGGTGAGCGCAGCGGAGCAATCACCACCGTGGCGTTCACCTGGCTGGCGCTCAATTTGCCAGCCGGGGCGGTGCGCAAAATGGGCAGCGGTCTTAACCCGGCGTTTACCACGGCCACCAGTTCCGCCGGGCTGAGATCAACTTCAAGTTGGATGACGGTCGCGTCATCCGGCAGGTATAGCAGGCGGGTCAATGTGGTTTCCGGCAGGCGTGAGGACGTGTAACGTGCATGATGAATCACTTAGATAGAATTAGAACTAACATTCTATATATTAACCTGTAAGAAGCACTTTGTCAAGACAGGCGTGGATAAACTGAAAACTCATCCGGCTGGATGGTTGAAGACCCCTGGAGGCAGTGAATTTACCCGGCAGCGGGTGCGCGTTCACACCATCTAAAAAAAAAGCAAGTGGAGATGGTAAAAACAGCCGCCTAAAAGGGTCCAAAGTGAATCAGGCTGCCAATCCACAAGAAAAACACGACCAGGGGGAAGACCATCAGCCAGAGTTTCGCGGTGAAGCGTATCCACTTACCATAGCTGATGGAAGCCAACCCGATGCAGATGAGCAGGATGGCATTGGTGGGATACGCCAGGTTGGTGAAACCGTCGCCAAAACAGTAGGCGCTGACCGTGAGCTGACGCGTCACGCCCACCAGGTCAGCCAGTGGTAAGAGGATCGGCATCATCAAAACGGCTTTCGCGCCGGCGGATGCCACAAAGAACTCCACCACCAGCGCCAGCAGAAAGATAATGAGCACCGCGGACAGCGGCGAAGCGCCTTCCAGCAGGTGCGACCCCTGGTACAGCAGGGTGTCGATGACTTTTCCGTTTGAAACGATGTGTTTGGTGCTGGCTGCCATCAGGATGAGCGGGATGCCGGGAGCCAGACCCAGGATCCCTTCTTTAAGCGCGCGACCGATGAGCCTGCCTGGGCAGCCGGAGACAAATCCGCTCACCAGCCCGCCGGCGAAGAACAACACGCCCACCAGCGGCAGGGTGTAATCAGCGATGGTGGGGACAAACGGACCTGTCAGCAGCACTGCCAGGATGAGCAATACGAAAAATCCGAATACCAGCGCCGCTTTGCCAATACCAGATCGGCTATCCGTATCTGCCAGGTCAAAAAGTGGCTTGCGCGTGCCCTTCTCCTGGTCTTCTTTATAGAGCAGTGAAGAGGCCGGGTCGCGGTCAATACGCCGCGCGTATGAAAGCAAAAACCAGGCCAGCGCGGCGTAGAAAACGAGGAACACGGGAAGGCGCAGCAGCGCGCCTGAGAAGAGCGGCAGCCCCGCCAACCTTTGCGCCACGCCGATAGTGAAGGGATTGGTGATGGCGGCAGAAAACCCGATATTGGTGGCCAGTATGCTCATGCCCAGACCTACCAGCGCGTCCCAACCTAATGAGTAAGAAAGCGCGATCAATAAAGGCACCAGTGGAATGATCTCTTCCAGCAGGCCGAAAAAGCCGCCCAGCAGCATGAAAAACAAGGCGATCACTAAAAGCAGCACGTAGCGCCGCGAACGGAAGCGTTTAACGATCTTCCCCAGCAAGGCGGTGAGAATACCGCTTTTTTCCAACACCGCGAATGCCCCGCTGACCAGGACAATGAAAACAATGATGGTGATGATGATCAGGCTGTCTTCGCCCCATAGCACTTCCACGGGCGCGCTGAACCAGCGCCAGATCGGATAATCCGGGCGTTCGATGACCTGGTAAGATGCAGGATCGATCAGGCTGCGTCCCTCCACCTGGTAACGCTGGTAACTGCCGGCGGGGATCACCCGGGTGAGAATGCCCGCAGCAATCATCAATACCAGTAAAATCACAGCGGATTGGATAAAGGCTTTTTGGCTGATCTGCGCTCCGGCTTTGGATTCCATAGGTGACCATCCTTATGAGGTGAAGTCTTTCATAAGTGTAGACCTGGAGATGACCTGTGTCAAATTGGCGGCTAAAAAAGTGGATGCCGGGGAAAAGCGCTGGTATGATTATGTATGAAAATGACCGAACCCATAGAATCTGTCACCACCATAGCGGGGCGCCGAATACCCTACCGCCTGGTTCGCTCACTGCGCGCCCGCCGGATGCGGATGACCATTAAAGAAAGCCAGGTGACCGTGACGCTGCCCAGGGGGGTTCCGCTGGGTGAAGCGGAGCGCTTTTTACAGCAGAACGCCGCCTGGCTGTTCAAACAACTGGATAAACCAGCGTCGCGCAAAAAACCCTTACCGGCGCTGCCGAAGGATGTGATCCTGCTGCGCGGCGAAGCCACCCATATCCAGGTGATCGAAGAACCCACCCGCTCCACGCGCATGCGGGTGGATGAAGCAGACGGCAGGCTGGTAGTGCGGGTGCCGGTTGGCACGGGCGAGTCGCCGCGGCGGCTGGTGATGCCGTGGCTCAAAGCGCAGGCGCGCGGTACAATTGAGGTGGCTGTCAAGCAGCTGGCAGCGCGCATGGGTGTCACTTATAAGAGCATTTCCATCCGCGACCAACGCACTCGTTGGGGCAGCTGTTCGAGCCAGGGCGCGCTTTCATTTAATTGGCGATTGGTGATGGTGCCTCCCGCGGTGCTGGAATACGTGGTAACGCACGAGCTCGCGCACCGCAAACAGCAGAATCATTCTCGGGCGTTTTGGCAGGTGGTGGCGCTTTACTTTCCGCACTTTAAGGCAGCCCGGACGTGGCTGCGCGCGAATGCCACCCTGCTGCGGTCCGAAGACACGATATAGACCCTGAAACAGGTATAATAAGTTCAATGGAGTTCACCCATCACACTGAGTTTCCCTATGAAATGGCAACCGAATGGAACGCGTTGCTGGCTGAAAGCGCGACTCATGTGCCTTTTTTACGCTGCGAGTACCTGGCGGATTGGTGGGCAACACGAGGTGGAGGTGAATGGCCGGATGATTCTCTGCTGGCAATCATCACCGCCCGCGAAGACGGACGACTGATAGGTATCGCTCCGTTGTTCATCGCCTCGCACGAGGATAAAAAAAAGCTGCTGCTGTTGGGCAGTATTGAAATCAGCGATTATCTCGATGTCATTTGCCGCGCCGAGGAAATTAACCGGTTTTTGCACGGACTCTTGCGCTTTATTCGGGAGCAATTTGTCGCCACAGGGCAAATCACCGGGCTGGACCTCTACAACATCATCGAGGACTCCCCAACCCTTAAGGCGCTCGAGGAATCAGCGAAGACCCTGGACCTGGAGATGCGCGTGCGCAAACTTCAACACTCGCCGTTCATCCCACTGCCGGGTAACTGGGAAACGTACCTGGAAAGGCTTGAAAAAAAGCAACGGCATGAGATCCGCCGGAAAATGCGCCGCGCCCTCGAAGGGGATGCGCAAGTAAAGCTTTACTTTACTCAAGACGAAGGAAACCTCGAAGATGATATGGAGGACTTTCTGGAGTTGATGGCGCAGGACGAAGCCAAGGAAGATTTCCTTTCGCCGATGATGCGCGAGCAGATGAAATCCGTCATGCGCTGTGCCTTTGCCCAGGACTGCCTGCAGCTGGCTTTTCTTGAAATCGGCGGACAGAAAGCGGCTGCTTACCTGAGCTTTGATTTTCTCAACCGCATCTGGGTGTATAACTCCGGTATTGACCGGCGCTATATGGAATATTCACCGGGTTGGGTGCTGTTGGGTTACTTGCTGAAATGGGCTAATGAAAACGGGCGTGAAACCTTTGATTTTATGCGCGGGAATGAAGATTACAAATACAAGTTTGGCGCGTTAGACCGTTTTGTGATGCGCGCCAGCCTTGAATTCTAAGCAGGATGTATAAAAAAAAGCGGGTGCTTGAACGGCAACCCGCTTTTAATGCCCCTGATTTTTGCTCACATTTCTCCGCTTGACCAACGCTGGATAAGGCGGTGGAAGAAAGATACCATCTTGTGCATGTTTTCTAATGAGATGCGTTCGTTAATTCCGTGAATACGCTCAAGGTCTTTTTTGTGTAACAAGAGGGGCGAAAACCGATACACACGAGAAGAAATGGCGTGGTAATTACGCGCGTCAGTGGCGCCAAGCATGTTGCTTGGTGCGCAGGCGATATCAGTGAAGAGTTCATTGAGCACGCTGACGATATGCTGGTACGCCGGGGTATCGGTAGGAGAAACGGGAGAGGGTTCCCAGGCGTATTCGGGGAGCGGTTCGATGCGCACACGGCTGTCATTGATCACTGATTGAACCTGCTCAGTTACCTCGGCGACTGAATCACCTGGCAGCAGCCTGAAGTTCACCACCGCCTCGGCGTGCGTTGGCAGCACGTTATCTTTTACGCCACCGTGAAAGAGCGTGGGCGCGGTGGTGGTATGGATGGCGGCGGCGGTTTCGGCTTGCGCTGCTAATTGACGGCGCACCAGACCGCCAAATAACCACAGGTTCGCAAAAGCCACCTGCAGCAACCTGGGGGCGGCCGGGCTGAGACCCTTGAACATTGGGTATACGGTATTCAACCGGTAAGGAAAGGGGTGAGATTGCAGGCGGTCAATGGCGCGCGCCAGAACACCGATCGCAGTTTCGGCCGCAGGGGTAGAAGAATGACCGCCGCTGGCTTCTACGGTCAGTTTGAGTGAGAGGTAGCCTTTTTCAGCCACGCCGATTGGCGCGGTATGTCCCTTAAAGCCAGGCAGTACACCATCCAGCACCGCATTGCCTTCATCCAGAACGGCGTGCACGCTTATCCCCTTTTCTTTGAGATGTCTGACGATCGCTGGAGCGCCGTGCCCCAACACCTCTTCATCGTGTGAAAAAGAAAGCAAGACCGTCCTTACGGGTTGATAGCCCTGCTCCAGTAGGAGTTCGACCGCTTCCATTACAGCGATCAGCTGGTTTTTAATATCCAAACTTCCCCTGCCCCAAATGAAACCGTCTGCAATTCGCCCGGAGAAAGGCGGGTGGGTCCATTGCTCCAGCGTATGCTCATCGATAGGCACCACGTCCTGGTGGGCCATAAAGACCACGGGTTCAAGAGCGGGGTCGCTGCCCTGCCAGGTGTACAGCAAGCTGAAGCCCTGCACGATTTCGCGGCTGAGAGACCCGTGAAGGCGGGGGTAGGTGCGTTGCAGCAGGTCATGCAGCCGGTCAAAGTTTTCGGTGCGATTTTTCGCTGGGTCTTCATGCGATACGGTTTCTATTTGAATCGCAGCAGAGAGGTGCTCCGCGATTTTTTGCCTGTCCAGTGGTGGATCGGGCAGCTTGGATTGAAAAGGTAATGGCTTGTGACCCGCGGAGCGAATCAGCAGGAACGTACGAGCGGCGATGACAGCCGCGAGGACGAGAATCAAAAAGACCAGTGGAAGGAAGAATTGCATACGCACCTCATGTCCAGCGGCAGGGTTTTTTCCTGCGCGGGTCGGCAGTGATGACCGGGGCGGTTATCAGGGGGCTGAAGATGGCTTTGGCGCCTAGAACCCCGGCGGTTTGAACCGCCGGGCGCTACGCGTGTTTCATCCAATTTTTACAGTTTGATCTCGTTGCTCAGGATGAAGTTTTCCAGACCTTTGATAAGCGTTTCTTTGTCCTGCAGCATCGAGGTGACCACATCGCCTATCGAGATAACGCCAACGACTTTCCCTTTGTCTAACACCGGCAGGTGGCGGATGTGCTTATCAGACATTTGCGCCATGCAAGTATCGGTCGATTGCTCGGGGCTTACGTAATAAACTTTTTCGGTCATCACCCGTTGAACCGGTGTGTGTTCATGATTCCCTTTCAGAATTCCCCGCCAGGCGTAATCCCGCTCTGAGAAAATGCCCACCACTTTTTCATCCTGCATTACCAGCACGGATCCGATTTTCTTCTCGCTCATCAGTTTCAAACAATCAATGATGGAAGTCTCGGGTGAGACAGAGTAAACCTGGGAGCCTTTCTTTTTGAGAATGGATGCAACTGTAGCCATAATCACCTCCGTAACGTGTTGTCTTGTTGAGCAGTGCGTTAATAATAGCCTATCCTTGAATGACTTGTCAATGACCACACCCTGAAAACCTGAAAACGGGTTTTCTGGATGAGTAAATTGCAGTGATGAATATAGGGGATAATCCCGTATAATCAAAACAGAGAAATCTGATTCAAAAGGAGCTTGAAATGATCACCCGGATTAAACAAGGAATGCTCATTTTTCTGGTCGCCTGTTTGCTGATTTCTTGCACCAACACTGCCAAAATCAGCGCGAGTGACAAGGTCAACACCTCCGTGGCGCAAACAGTGGCTGCCGCGCAGCCCACAGGTGGACTGCCCTTGCCTGACGGAGCGGTACAACCAACCAATCCCGCCCCTCCCCCGGTCGAGCAGCCCACAACAACACCGCCGCCGTTACCCACGCTGGCGCCATCAATCCCTACACTGCCCCCCAGTCCCACTACTGATACCTGTAACCAGGCCAAGTTCGTACAGGATGTGACGATCCCCGATGGCACCAAGATTACTCCAGGTTTGGCCTTTACCAAGACCTGGCGTATTCAGAACACCGGCACCTGCTCCTGGAACACAGCCTACGCCGTGGTGTTCGATAGCGGGCACAGTAGCGGCGCGCCAACCGTCACGCCTCTCCCAGCCAATGTGCCGCCTGGTGGGACGATCGATGTTTCGGTGGTCATCACCGCGCCCACGACGAACGGGGATTACACCTGGAAGTTCATGCTGCGCAGTGACACCGGCCGCATCTTCGGTTTTGGCGCTGGTTACGCCTACCCGATGACCGCGGTAATCAAGGTTGAACCGCTAATCCTGCTGACGGCTTTACCGCATTTTACATTGATACCTATTGTTTTTCCGAAGTATGATTTCACGGCGAATTACTGCAGCGCAACCTGGAGTAATGGACATCAGGATCTTCCTTGCCCGGGCACTAAGAACGACTCAACGGGATTCGTTGTCCAACAGGATAAACCAAGATTACAGGATGGCAATACGCGTGATACAAAGTCACTTCTCACTCACCCAGAGTGGGTGGATGGTGGGGCGATTGTTGGGATTTTCCCGGCTGTGTCGATCGAAAGTGGGAATCGGTTTAAAACCACTATAGGTTGCGGTTACAGCGGTACAAGTTGTGATGTTCTTTTCAGGGTGAATTATAAAAAGGGTTCTGATCCGTTTGTTGAATTGGGAACCTGGAGCATGAAGTATTCCAACGCACCCTTAGACATTGATATTGATCTATCCTCTCTCGCGGGCAGCGATGTGAAATTCCAGTTTATTGTGTTTGCTAATGGGTCTTCCTCACAGGATTGGGCACATTGGGTGTTCCCAAGGATCGCCAAGTAACCGGAAAACCGGGAGGTTTTTAGGAAATCATCTGATGTGAGGTAGCCGGTTTAATCTGATAGAATTCTTGGCATGAAACGCAAACACTGGCCCATGCTGATGATCGCTGTTCCGATTATTGGCCTTGTGGTCGGTTACCTGTTGATGACGCGCAATGTGCCGGCGACCATTGATGGCACGCCGCTGACCATCCGCACACACGCGCTCACAGTTGGCGGCGCGCTGCGCTCAGCGGGTTTCGCCGTGGATGAGGGGGATGCGGTGTTCCCTGCTGCTGGCACCTGGCTTTCAAAGGCGGATGAGATCCGCCTTGACCACGCCAGGTTGGTGCGGGTTTATGACACAACCCAAAAACAACCCATTGAGCTGTCTACTTCCGCGCTGACTGCCGCTGAGGTCTTCAAACAGGCCGGGCTCACGCTCGGCAGCCTTGATAGCCTCACGCTCAATGGGTTGCCGGTTGGGCCAAACGAAAAACTCCCCTTCGGGCGCGAAATGACACTGAACTATCGCCCGGCGGTACAGGTCAGGCTGAATGTGGATGGCAGAGACACGACCATCACTTCCAGCGCGGGCACTCTCGGAGAAGCGCTGTGGCAGGCGGGATTCAGACTGCGTGAAGGAGACCGGGTCACTCCAGGGATGGATACGGCGCTTACCGAGAACCTCGCAGTTGAAATTCACACCGCCCGCCCGCTTTCCATTTCTGTGGATGGGACGATACTGGAAGGATACAGCGCCGCGCCCACGGTTGCCGCAGCCCTGGCAGAAAACGGGGTGACCCTGCAGGATATCGATACCAGCCAGCCAGGCGCTGGTGATCCGCTCCCAGAGGATGGCGTCATCAATGTCACCCGGGTGACAGAAGAAATTCACGCCGAACAGCGCGTGATCCCCTTTGAAATTGAGTCGTTGGCTGATGACACAATGTTCATTAATGAAACCAACATCACACAGGCCGGGCAGAACGGGTTGGCGGCTACGCTTGTGAAAGTGCGCTATGAAGACGGTCTGGAGGTTTCGCGGCAGACCCAAAACGAGGTGATCCTTATCCCACCGGTAGCCCAGGTGGAGTACCGTGGAACGAAGATGCTTGAAAATTACATCGACACACCAGAAGGAGCGCTTCAGTATTATTTGGTCATTGATGCTGTTGCCACTTCTTTTTCTCCGTGCCGGCAAGGCATTGAAGGATATTGCTCAAACGGCACCGCTTCGGGGCGCACCATTCAAAAAGGCGTTGTGGCGTTCAAACGCAACTGGTTTAACCTGTTTCGCGATACCAGGGTCTACGTGCCTGGTTATGGCATTGGGGTTGTGGGAGACACGGGGTCTTACCCGTACAGCGATAGCTGGATCGACCTGGGTTACAGTGACGCGGATTATGTTCCCTGGGGAGCGGTGAAGGTTAAAATCTACTTTCTCTCTCCACCCCCGTCAGGGTTCACCGGGGTGCTGCCATAGAACCCGCGCCGCTGGATATTCACTCACTGCTGAAACGCCATCATCTTGACCCGCGTAAAGGTTTGGGCCAGAATTTTCTGGTCGACCATCACGCGCTGCGCAGGATAGTAAAAAGCGCTGAACTGACTGGTGGAGAAGAAGTGCTGGAAATCGGTGCCGGGTTGGGCAGCCTCACCCGCCTGCTGGCCGCCGCGGCCGGGGTGGTGCGGGCGGTAGAAATCGACCACAGGTTGATGCCTGTTTTACGCGAGGTCCTTTCCAGTTACGCAAATGTCGAGCTGGTGCAGGGGGATATTCTGGCGCTCGACCCCGCCAGGCTGATGAATGAACCCGGGTATATCGCCGTCGCGAACATCCCCTATTACATCACTTCCGCCATTGTGCGCCACTTGCTGGAATGCCCAAAGCGCCCGGCGCGGCTGGTGCTCACCATGCAAAAAGAGGTGGCTGAGCGCATTTGCGCAGAACCCGGAGACCTCTCGCTGCTGGCGTTAAGCGTGCAGGTTTTTGGTCAACCAAGCATCAGCGCTGTCATCCCGGCGGGGGCTTTCTACCCGGTTCCCGGGGTTGACTCTGCCACGCTGCGGGTGGACCTGCACCCGCAGCCATACTTTACAGATGAACAGCGGAAGATGTTTTTCTCTCTTATCCACATGGGGTTTGCTCAAAAGCGCAAAACGCTGCGGAATAACCTGGCGGCTGGCTTACATCTTAGCGGCGAAGAAGCCGCGCGATACCTGGTAGACGCGGATATTGACCCGCAGCGGCGCGCGCAAACGCTCAGCCTGGTGGAATGGAAGACGCTGGTGAACGAGTTGAAAGACCTGCTGGGAGCGAAAAGAGAGCAGGAAACCCCGCCTGCTTAACCCCGCGGCAGGGGCTGGATATCACGGTAACGCGAGATCAAGCTCCACACCCGCAAGGCGGCTTCCACCTGAATTGAAAAATTCATCTTGGATTTTCCGCGAGTACGTTCAGCGAAATAAATAGGCACTTCTTTGATTTTAAACCCAAGTCTGTGCGCCAGGTAGGCGGTTTCGACCATGAAAACGTAACCATTGGACCGCACCCTATCCCATGGCATCGCCGCCAGTGTCTCTCGCCGCCACAACCTGAACCCTCCGGTGAGGTCTTTGGTGGGTATACGCAGAATGGTGCGCGCGTAAGTATTACCGAAGTTGGAGAGCCATTTTCGCCAGGCCGGCCAGTGGCGGTCCAGGCTGCCGCCCGGGGTGTACCTTGAGCCGAAAACCACATCGCTACCCTCGATGGATTTCATAAACTCCAGCAGTTTTTCTGGCTGGTGAGAAAAATCAGCGTCCAAGTGGGCGATGTACGCGGTGTTTGTTTGCAAAACCTGCTTGAACCCGGAGATATAAGCGGTGCCCAGGCCAAGTTTGCCTTTGCGGTGCATCACTGAGATTTGCCCTTTGTATCTCTCTGCCAGTTCATCTGCCAGCGCGCCGGTACCATCAGGGCTGTTGTCATCGATCACCAGGATGGAAAGATCCTCCAGCGGCAGGGCGCGCAGGCGTGCGACGATGAGCGGTAAATTTTCAACCTCATTATAAGTCGGGATGATGACGCAGATGCTCAAGGATTCTCCTGAATTAACGCCAAGGTGGGCAAACAGCGTAATTCTACCAGTTGAAGGGAAGATTGGGGCAGGGAAAATCAGGCGTGAATGCTTCTTTTACCGGGCTTACGTGTTTAGGCCGTTTCCATTAAGCAGGCGCGCCAGGTCTTCGGCGGTTTTGCGCAGCTCCAAAAAAAGGATGCCCAGCTTGGCTTCCGGCTGCACCAGCGTGGTAAAAACGGCTTCTTTCCCCACTGCTAGTAAAACCACGTAACCGTTGCTTCCCCTGGTGTAAAGCTGCTCAAGCGTGCCCAGCCCCGTCTCTTTATTGATTTGCTCTCCGAGAGAAAGCATGGCAGCAGACATGGCAGAGATGCGGTCTTCGCTCATTCCTTCTGGCAGAGCGGATGCCATGATCAAGCCATCCAGGCTGATCAAAGCCGCGGCCTGCACTTCTGGCAAACTGTGCTGCAGAACGCGTATACGATCGATCAGGGCTTGCCGGTCAATTAACTCCAAAAGCGTCCCTCTTTTTCGTTGCTGATATTTCCCGCTGGTTCCTATTTTGACACAGCCACTGGCGTATGTCAAGAAAATCGTTCAAGCCCATCACAAAGGCTTTCGATTTTGTTTGAGCACGATCAGTTGTGCAAAAAGGATCGCGCCCAGGATGACCACGCATCCAATCACCTGAACCAGGTTTAGTTGTTCGTTCAAGAAAAGCACACCCGTGATGGCGGCGAACACCGCTTCCAGGCTCAATAAGAGCGCGGCATCCGCTGAAGGGGCTTTCTTTTGCCCGATGGCCTGCAAGGTGAAACCCAGCACGACCGAGAACAAAGATGAGTATAGCAATGGCAGCCAGCTGGCGCGCAGTGCGGGCATGCTCACCGGTTCAATGAACATGCTCATTACCAGGTGGATCAAACCGCAAACCAAAAACTGACCCACAGAAAAGACAAGCACGTCGATTTTTTTCACTGCCAGCCCCACCACGATCACGTGCAGCGCCCATACCACCGAGCCAGCCAGCAGGATGAGGCTGCCCGTGGAGGGGATCAGCACAGTCCCGCCAGTGCTTAACAGGTAGGTACCAGCGAGCGCTACCAGCGCAGCAACCCAGGTGACCACTGGCGTGCGTTGACGCCAGAACAACGCCAGCAGGACAGGAACGAGCACCACATAGGTCCCGGTGATGAAGCCGGCAGTGCTGGCAGAAGTGGTGCCAATGCCAATCTGTTGCAGCGAGCTGGCAGAAAACAGCACCCCTCCAGCAAGCAATACCCAACCCCAACCACCTTTGAAGGCGCGAAAACGCCGCCAAACAAATAACAGCAGCACCAACCCGCCGAGCAAGAATCGAATACCATTAAACGCGTTAAAGCCCAGGTGAAATGAAGCCATACGCTGGGCGACAAAACCAGCACCCCAGATGATGGCGGCCAGCAGTAGATAGGTATCTGATACCAGCCTTTCGCGCAAATTGATTTTTTCAGTGTCTTGGTTCATCGATTTGTTGATTGTACCCAAAAAATGAAAAAGCCACCCGGGATTTTGCGCCCGGGTGGCAGGGCAGGTTCTTTAGCGGTTGTGCTTGAATTGCCGGCTGGCGCGCTGCATGCGCCATTGACGGGCGACCCTGGCGAGATCGGTCGATAATTTGGCTTTCACCCATTCGCTGGCAAACTTTTCCTGCGGGAGCGCCAACAGCTTTGTGTGCATTTCGTCCAGAAGTTCCTCTGTAACGCCATTTTCTTCCACGTTTTCCATCCATAAAGCTTTTTCAGTCTCGTCGAACGGAATTTGTTGAAGTAGATGAATGATCTGATGTTTCTCAGCCTGTGTTTTTTCAGCCATATTTCCTCCTTCAGCGGGCATCTTCACCGGGCTATTCTATTGTACACGATTCAACCCTCTCTTCAGCGCTGCAACTTTCTAACCGGTGAAGCGTAAACAACATGAAGGATATCACAGGAGATGAATATGGATAACAACACAAAAAAGCTTTACCGCTCGAGGGTTGACCGCAAGATTGGCGGGGTCTGCGGCGGGCTGGGCGAATATTTTGGTATTGACCCCACGCTTGTGCGGCTGTTGTTTGTGCTGGGTTTACTCTTTGTGGGCGGCACGCTGCTGGCGTACCTCATCCTGTTGATCGTGATCCCTGAAGAGCCTTTATAAACTGTTAGCCCAGCCAGAAGAAAAGAACCAGGCTGTTACCGATCCAGGCTTCGTTCGCTGGCTCAGTCTGCGGCGTTATTCGTGGCGCAGGGCTTCTACCGGCTCCAGGTTGGCCGCGCGGTTTGCCGGATAAAGACCGAAGAATAATCCCACCGCGGTGGAGAAAAGCGTCGCCAGCAGGATGGCATCCAGGCTGACCTGGGGGGTGAAAGGGGTGTTGTTGGCCACCGCGATACGCCCGACCACATAAGAAATCAGCCACCCGAGCCCGATGCCGATAATGCCGCCAAAAAGGCTCAACAACGAGGATTCAGTGAGGAACTGGATCAGGATATCCTTTTTACGCGCGCCGAGGGCTTTGCGCAGCCCAATTTCGCGGGTGCGTTCTGTTACCGAAACCAGCATTATATTCATAATGCCGATGCCGCCGACTAGCAGCGAGATGCCGGCAATACCACCCAAGAAGATAGTGAGCACACCGGTGATGGTCTTGGCCAGGTCTACAAAATCATCTTGCGAAAAAATGGTGAAGTCATCCTGCCCAATACGCGTACGGTGGCGGCTGCGCAGGATTTGAGCGATCTCTTCAGTTGCCTGCGTGGTCAGTTCGGGCGAGATAACCTGCACGAGGATCATATCCAGGCGGTTATCAGGGTGGCGGATGAGGCGCGCCTGCGCGGTGCTGAGAGGGATGATGAGCAGGTCATCTTGTGAGCCGAAAGATGAGCCGCCTTTCGTCTCTAATAAACCTATCACGCGGAAGGGCTGCCCTTCGATGCGCAGGGTTTCGCCGACCAACCCTTCACGCCGCCCGAAGAGTTTTTCAGCGGTGTCTGGACCGATGAGCGCCACAGAAGACCTGCCCAGCAGCTGTTCTTCAGAAATAAAAACGCCTTCTGTTAACCCGTAATTTCTTATCTGTTGATAGGCAGGGGTCACCCCGTAAACGGTCGTTCGGGTGGATTCACCAGCCGTGCTGACCACGAGTGACCCATTTACCACAGGCGCCACACCCGCTACGGATGGCGCCTGGAACTGGTCAAGGAAGGCTTCTGCGTCTTCACTGGTGAGGGGCTCGATGCGGGTGAGCTCTACAGTAGGATTACCGCGAATCACGAATAGCAGGTTGCTGCCGATGCCGCTGATGGAACCGGTGATGGTTTCCTGCGCGCCAGCGCCAACTGCCATCATAGCGATGACCGCGCCGACGCCAATGACAATTCCCAGTATGGTCAGAAATGAGCGCAGCTTGTTGGAATACAGGCTTTCAAGCGCCTCCACGATCGCCTGCCAGAGGTTCATGGCGTATCTCCCTCTACCAGGCCATCTTTTAAGCGGATGACACGCTGAGTGTTGGAAGCCACGCCCTGATCGTGCGTGACGATGATCAACGTTGTGCCTGAATTCTGGTTCAATTTCAACAGCAATTCCATGATCTCCTGACCGGAACGAGAATCAAGGTTGCCGGTAGGCTCGTCAGCCATCAAGATGGCGGGGTTGTTCACCAGCGCCCTGGCGATGGCCACGCGTTGCTGCTGCCCGCCGGAGAGTTCGGGCGGGCGGTGGTGCATACGGTCAGCCAAGCCAACCGATTCAAGCGCGGCGATCGCCCGCTCGCGCTTCTCTTTTGTCACCCCCGCGTAACGCATGGGCAGCTCTACATTTTCGATCGCGCTTTGCCGGGGCAGCAGGTTAAAGCTCTGAAAGACAAACCCTACTTTGCGGTTGCGGATGTTTGCCAGATGGTCGTCATCCAGTTGGGCAACCTCTTCTCCATCCAGCGTGTAAGTGCCGCTGCTGGGTCGGTCAAGGCAGCCCAGCAGGTTCATCAACGTGGACTTGCCTGAGCCCGAGGGACCCATAATGGCGACGATCTCGCCGCGGTCGATGGTGATACTGACCCCCGCGAGGGCGTGCACGGACACTTCGCCAAGCTGGTAAATTTTGGTCAGTTCATGCGTTTGAATGACGGGTTCCATAAAGGTGCCTTAGAAAGGCGGTCTTCCGCTGAAATGCACATCCATAAAGGAGGAAGGCGGGTTGAGAATGACCTTATCCCCTTCTTTAAGGTCCCCTGAGAGGATTTCGCTCATCGAATCTGAAGAGGCGCCAATGGTGATGCTCACTTCAGTGGGGATGTTGTTCTTCAGGATGTAGACCACTGGATGGTTATTTACCAGGCGGATTGCGCGGTTGGGGACGGTCAACACATCTTCCAGCTGGCTGACGATGATGTTCACCCCAGCGGTCATCCCGGGCAGCACCTGCTCATCAGGGTTGAGTATCTCGACCGTGACCTTAAAATTGACCAGCCCGGATTCAATCGTGCCTACCCGGGCCACACGGTTCACCTTGCCCTGGTAAGCCTGGTTGTTAATGGCGTCGAAGGTCAGCTCAACAGGCTGACCGACCACGACACGGTTGATGTCCACCTCGGGAACCTGCACGTCCACCAGCAGATGAGAGAGGTCATCCAGTCTGAAAGCCACCCCTCCGCTGGTAACCAGGTCACCGGGCATGATATTGACCTCGGTGACCGTGCCGCCAAAGGGGGCGGAAATATGCGCCAGCGCCATGGTGGCCTTAATCGCCGCGATACGAGCCTTGGCCGCGGCGATATCGTTGGGGTCCGCCCCGTCCTTCAGGCGTTCCCATTCGCGTTGGGCGTCTTCATATTCCGCCAGCGCTACCGCAACCTTGCCCTCTGATATGGCGATTTCTTTTTCATTGGGGTTCTGCACCAGGTAATCGAGGTCTTTGATGGCTTTATCCAGGCTTTCACGCGCGTTGGCCAGCGTGCTGAGCGCGTTGGCCTTCAGCGGGTCGTCATCATCGCGTTCATCCACTTTGTCGTAGTTTTCCTCAGCGGTGTTCACCCGGTCGCGAGCCAGGGTCACTGCAGCCTGGGCTGCGTCGATCTTATTCTGGTTGGTGGTACGGGCAGTATCTCCATGCCAGCTTGACCATACGGCGCGTTCGTAAGCGTCTTTGGCGTTGGCCAGGCTTAATTGCGCCCGCGCCTGGCTCAGGTTGGAATCCAGCAGGTTATCGAGTGCGCGTTGGGCTTCCACCAGGTCTGCCTGGGCCAAAATGATATTTTGCGGCAGTGAGGATTCGATAAGTTCTGCCAGGATGGTCTCGCCAGCAACTTTTTCACCTGTCTTCACGTGAATGGTACCAACCCGGCCGCTGGTTTGCCAGACGAGCACCGCGCTCTGGTTGGCGCGAACTGTGCCGGTGGCTCCGATAATGGCAACCAGTTCACCCCTGGTCACTTCAACTGTCTGGAGTTCGGCGACGGCAGCTTTGCGGGCGCTGAGGGTATTGAGCACCAGGTAGGCAATCACACCGGCAGCCGCGAGACCGAGGAGGATGAACAGGATGGTTTTTTTTGTCAAACTTTTTTTCATAGGAACTTAATGCCTTCTCTTAATGATAATGCGCTCAGCGTGAACAGGTATAATTTGCGCATGACCTGGCGTAAATATACCGGGATTGCGGTCCCGCTATTGATGATGATGGTGTTGTTATGCGGCTCGGTTGTTTCTTTAGCGGATCCGCTGGACCAGGCGCGGCTGTTCACTGCCTATATCGAATATGATTATATCGCCTGGTTGGCAAATGCGTCAGGGCAAAAGGCCTCTCAAGCGCTGTTAAACCCCGTTCAAAGACTGCCGCAGGAACAGCAAACCCGGTTGGTGAAGCGCTACTTTACGCTTGTGCAGGCGTTGGAAGTTGTGCAGGCGAGGGTGGAACTGGTATACGCAGACCCTGCCATCAGTGATGCCGCGGCAGCCGCCGCTGAACTGATCAGGCAGCAGCACGCGCTGCAACAGTCGCTGGATGGTCTATCCCCATTGGTGGAAGCCATCTTGCAATTCCAAGTTGCCAGCGTGATGGCAGACGAGGGGATTGGTTTTCTGGCGCAGCCGCTCCCCCCGGTGCTTTTTCATTCTTCGCCGCTTCCAAAAGCCCTGATCGTATCTCCGCGCGATTCGATTCGCCAGGAAGTCAACATCTCCCTGCTGGCTGACCTGGGATTGGAAGACATCACCAGGCTTGAAGAAAATGTGTCGTCTTATATGAATGCTTCGGCGCTGGTGGTGGATGTAGGCGGGATTGGCGTATACCCCACCATGGTGCAGCGTTCTTCGAATATCGAATGGACGCTTGACACCATCGCCCACGAGTGGACGCATAATTACCTGACCCTGCATCCCCTGGGTTGGAACTATGACACCACGGCTGAGCTGCGCACCATGAACGAGACCGCTGCTTCGATTGTTGGGAAGGAGATCAGCCGCGAAGTGATGCGGCGCTACTATGCTGATGATGACACGGGCGAAAACAAAACGCCGAAAGCGTGGTTAAAAAGAACTGCCGTGAACGAGTTTGATTTTCGTCAGGAGATGCACAAAACCCGCGTAAGGGTGGATGAATTACTGGCGCAGGGCAAGGTGGAAGAAGCCGAAGAATATATGGAGCAACGCCGCGTGGTCTTCGTGGAGCACGGCTATATGATCCGCAAACTGAACCAGGCTTACTTTGCCTTTCATGGCGCTTATGCGGATATGCCTGGCGGGGCAGTCGGAGAAGACCCGGTAGGTCCGGCAGTGCGCGCGTTGAGAGAGCAGGCGGGTTCACTGGCGCTCTTTTTGCGCCGCATCGCCTGGATGAACTCTTTTACTGACCTGCAGAAAGCGCTCGCGCACTGAGCGCTACGTGCCTCGCAGGGAAAGACTGAAAGGCGTGATCATTCTTCCCCCAGTTCTGGTAAATCGCGCTCGATCTCCTCGGGGGTTTGCCCTTTTTCCAACCGGCTGACCACCTCATCGAACTCACCCGGAAGGTCATCTGCCCCTACCTCGTTTTTCATCTCCCGCATCATGCGCCCCAGCGCTTTGGGATCATGGTCAATCATATCCAGGTCGCTGTCGTTGGCCAACGACTCCAGGCGTCCTGCATCTCCGCGCGCGACGCGCACCTTACGGATCACACGTTGCAGGTCAGTGGAACCGCAACTGGGGCAGGCGGTCTGATGGTGGTCATATTCCGCGTAGGTGAGGAACACTTCAAAACGCTGCTTGCAACTGGAACAACGAAAATCATAGATCGGCATAGCTACCTCAGTTGATTACTGACATTATCCATTATAATCACAGCATATCAGAACTGTGTAAAAATTCCCCTGAGAGGTTCAGCATGTCTTCTGAAGAGGTGTCTTTTGACCTAATCCACCCGCAGCCCTTGTTCATCGTTATATCCGGCACTTCAGGGGTCGGTAAAGACAGCGTGATCAGAGGGCTGAAGCAGCGCGACTTACCGCTGCATGTGGTGATCACTGCCACCACACGCGCGCCACGCGCAGGAGAGGTGGATGGGAAGGACTATTTTTTCTTCACCCCAGATGAATTTAAAACCCGGCAAGCCGAAGGCTGGTTCGCCGAGCACGCCGTGGTATATTCTGATCTTAAGGGGATTCCGCGCCATCAAATAGAAGAAGCGTTGGCGAGCGGCAAGGATGTGGTGGCACGCGTGGACGTGCAAGGCGCCAGAACCTTGCGCAAGCAGTATCCGCAGGCCGTGCTGATTTTTATCGTTCCTGGGTCTTTTGATGAATGGTACCAACGGCTAACGCGGCGCGGCACTGAGTCAGCAGATGACCTGCGGCTGCGCGTGGCGAAAGCCCGTGAAGAAGTAAAACAGATCGGGTTGTTCGATTATGTGGTGGTGAACCCGGATGGACAGATCGAAAAGGCGGTGGATGACGTGGTTTCCATTATTAAAACCGAACATATGGCGGTGAAACACCGCCGTATCCTCTGATGGAACGCTTCGCGGGCTCTCAGGAAGAACAGCAGCCTCAGCCACCGCCGGTGGGGACGCCTGTTACAGTAAGGCTGCCGGTTAGAAAACCATGGGTGACCTATGGGCTCATTGGCATCACGATTGCGGTGTTCCTGTTACAGTTGCTCTCTCAATCCACAAGCCACGACGGCGTTGATTGGCCTTTCCTGCTCGGCGGGAAGATCAATGCCTATATCCTGCGCGGCGAGCTGTGGCGGCTGGTGACCCCCGCGCTGCTGCACGGCAGCCTGCTGCACATCGCTTTTAATATGTACGCCTTGTTCTCGCTGGGCAGTTCATTGGAGCGTTACTACGGCCATGGCAGGTTCCTGGTGCTCTATATCATCGGGTCTTTTTGCGGCAATTCGCTCTCTTTCCTGCTCTCGCCAAACCCTTCGCTGGGCGCTTCAACGGCGGTGTTCGGGCTGGTGGCTGCCGAAGGCGTTTTTATTTACCGCAACAGGAGGTTGTTCGGTTCGCGGGCGCGCGCCATGCTTTCAAACCTGGTGCTGATCGTGGTTGTGAATCTGCTCATCGGATTGCAACCAGGGATTGATAACTGGGGGCACCTGGGCGGGCTGGCTGGAGGGGCGTTGTTTGCCTGGATGGCTGGGCCGCTGCTGCTGGTACAACAAACATCCACCGGTTACGAACTCCAAGATTCCAGGTTGAGCGGCGGCTTACTGTGGGGGATCCTGCTTTCCGCGGGCCTGTTTAGCGCTATGGTGATTAGCAGGTTCATTACCGGAGACTGAGAAGCGGGAACTTTTGCAACAAAAAGCGGGGAGTTGGACTCCCCGCTTTTTTGGTTGATACGCTGGTCTTATGGTTCGCTGACCTCAAACCAGGGAACGTTCATGATGGTCCAAGACTTGGGTGCCTGGATTGAAAAACCCACCTTGCCCTTCTTGAGGTTTTTATTGGTCACGGTTTGAGAAAAGACATCATTGATGTAAACTGAGAGCTCTTTGCCCTTGCATTCAAGGGTGTATTTATTGGTGTCTTTGCCGTAGTGGAACTTTTCAGCGCCGCCATCCGATAAGAAGTTCCATTTCACCAGGGGTTTATCAAAATAATACAGCCTCCATCTCCCTGTGTTGCTCACAATGAGTTCATACCAGCCAAGTTCCTCATCATACCGGCAGACCAATGCTGCTTGGCTGGCAGGGAAACCCAGGTTTTCGACCTCAACAGAGATTTTCACATCCTCATAAACCTGGGGTCGATAAATCATATAGTAGTTGAGATAGTACCGCTCGATATTGAATTCAATAGTACCGTCTTCAAGCTCGACTTTGATTTTCTTTTCAAGTTCTTCGTTTTCTTTAAAAATTTTATTTACTTTTACAGTGATGTCGTAAATGAAGTGGTCGTACTGGTCCAACCCATTATCAAATTCATCCAGGAAGTACCGTTCTCCTTGCGCGCTGTCTTCTGCTATGAACGGCGTTGGTTCGTATCCAAATGGCGGCGTTGGTCTAGTTGCCGCATCTGGTGGCTCCGTTGGCGGGGCGGCGGGAGGTTCAGTTGCCACTATCGGCGGGGCCATTTCCTCGGATGTAGCAGTGATTATAATGACCTGAGGAGATTCGGGTGTGGCAGTGATGATGATGACCTGAGGGGGTTCGGTTGTGGCTGCTCCTTTGGAATTGCCACAGGCGGAGACGAGCAAGGTCAAAGCCAGGGCAATCATCATCAATGAGATGAACGCTTTTTTATTCATCGCTTTCTCCTTGTTGTCTTACTTATCTAATTTTGGATGGTACTTATATAGTACACGAGATTTCTTTTATTTCAAGCCCCATCCGCACCATGCATTGGCATGTCAGGTCTTCTGAGGTGCTGGACAATTACGGTTGACTGATATCGAAATACTCAAAGTCCACGTTCACCGGGAATTGGTTAAAAGAGGATACGCCCAGCCCTACGCGCCCTTCTCTCAGGTCTTTGTGCTCTACGGTTTTGAGGAGCACATCGTTTACATACAACGAGAGTTGAGTACCAATGCACTCTGCGGTGATCTTGTTGATCTGCCTGCCCATTTTAATGTCGTTGGAACCGCCGTTCCATAACTTCACGTGACCTTTAACGAGCGTGTTGTCGTAGTAATTGATACGGAAGAGCCCATTGCTGCTGATATTGAACTCGTACCAGCCTAATTCTTCATCGTAGCGGCACACCAGGGTGATGTGGTTGTCGTTATATGCCAGGTTTTCAGCGCTTACTTCCAGGCGCACATCCGTGTAAGTGTACGGGTCATAGGTGAGGTAAGGCGCAAGGTACATCGCGTTGAGGCGCACCTTTAATTTTCCATCTTCGGTGTAAATCTTATCTTTACCGAAACGCCCTGTCCATAATATCTGTTCAAAATCGTCAAGACCTCCATCGAATTCTTCACGGAAGTACTTGGGCGGTTCTTCACCCCGGGGTGTTTCCGCATCGGGCGCGGCAAGGGGTTCGGTAGGCTCAGGTGTGGCAGAAACCTCCGCTGCTGTAGGAGTTACCACGATCACATAAGGGGTTTGTGTTGGTTGAGGAGTGCTTTCGATTGCTGCAGCTGGTGCGCAGGCGCTGCCGCCCACGCTCACCAGGGCGGTGATCGCGGCGATGAAAACCCATTTTTTTATTTTCATTTTATCCTTCTTGTGTTCAAGAGGCAACTTTATGAGGTTGAACGTCGGCTGACTGTTCTTTGAAGAAATGAGTCATCACTAAAGAAGAAAGCCCTAAAATCCACCGTCTCCGTAGAAGCTGGGGTCGGTCGGGATTTTCCCTGATGGATCCCACACGTACACATAGTCGCCATCGTTCGCCCAGTTGAACATCCAGTGCGCGTCTGCCACGCTGAGATTGACGCATCCATGCGAGTTCTGGTAGCCGAGGAACGGCTGCCAGTAAGCACCGTGGATCGCGCGGGCTTTGTCATAATACATGATGTAAGGTACTTCTTCCAGGTAGTAGTAATCGGAGCGGTCGACTTCGAAAGAACCGCTCATGGGGTCGGATTCCAGTTTTTTGTAAATCTGGAACACCCCGGGCTGGGTGAAGAAAGGGTTGACTCCTGAGGCGATGAGGGTGGCAAAAACCATCTGACCATTTTCATATGCGGTCAGCGTGTTTTCATACAGGTTGATCTCAATCCACTTGTCAACTGGCACGCCTGCGGGGCGCTGATAGTTGGGAATGACGCGCGATATAACCCGGTGTTCCACCCACTCGTTATAGCCGATCATCACCCATTCGGTCTCGTTGACCACTGCAGAGTCATAAACCATAACGGGGTCCAGCCGCCAGTAGTTCACACCGGTTTCGGGGTATTCGTAACCAGGACCAGCGCGGCTGGTTGTTTCATTGATGATCCAGCCAAAGGAAAAATCCGGACTTTCTTTAAGAATGTATCCCTGGAAGTTGGTCGCCGCGACTTTCTTGGCGAGCTCCACGCTCACCCATTCGGTAGTGGCGATCTGAAAGAAACGACCACGCGAGGTCTCAGCGCTGTTCATTAACGCCACGTATTTGGTACGGCTTTTTGGCAGGACGTTGCTGGGCTTACCACTTTCGACGTCAGCGAGCGTGGCGTACAGGGGAATTTCCTGGTCATCGACCAGTTTGGCGTAAGAGAAGGGTGTGGCGCCGAGTTCATACGGCGTCCGCGAGGCGAACAGCTGCCGTCCCTGCGGGGGGATTCCCCTGGCGGCCAGTTCTTCAAGGCGCGCGGCCGGGCCGGCTTTCAGGCAGCCGTTCATCAGTTCTTCGCTTGTCTCGGGCAGGCACAGGGCGCTATCAGCTTCACTTTTACCGGGGGAAGTGAGCGCGGAAACCCCCTGTACCCGCGCAAACAAAGCAGCGAAAACGGCGGTGAGGATCAACACGGCAAGGCTCAGTCTTGGTTTCAATGCACAATTCCTCGAATCATCATATTCAGATATATTTTATCTTAAAAAGATCTGTTCAACCTATCACGGTTTTTCCCCCACCCATGGCAAAGCTTGGCGGTCTTACTCCGGCTCATCTTCGGTGTTTCGTGAAGTGAACTGCTTAAGGCAGGAAAAAGTCTGTTCACCCAGCAGATATTTCAGCTCCGGCTCGAAGGTATCGAGTAACGGGATGGGTTTGGGCGCGCGTCTCAGGCAACTTCCCTGCTCGTTCACCATATCTTCTGCGGCGTCTAACGTGATCCTGCCTTCTTCATCCAGGTCGAGGGGGTGCAGCACACAATAAAATGGTTTAAAACGCCAGGGATGCAGGTTATTTGCCAGCGCCGCCACCTGCAGCGCGCATTTGCCATCCGCGAGGCAGAAAACGCAGGCGGTTCCCTGGTAATGCTCAGCCCGGTTTTCTACCGCTGTATGGATGACCCGACTGCTTGGGCTGCGCTTATCTCTGTCTTCCACCGCGGCAAACCACTCGCCGGGTACGCGGCAGTCCGGCGGCATATGCGGCAGGATGATGGCAGCGTTGCGCATAATATCATCGACCTCGCGCAGGTCTACCCACACGCCAAAGACGCAGCAGGCGCCTTTGCAATCTGCAAGGCTGCAGCGCTGAATGGCTTCCGATTGAAGCAACCGCGGGTTAACGCGGCTGAGCGCTTTTTTCGTGGTAGCGTCCATGAGCAGATTGTACCACCTCCAAAATGCGCGAAATTCTCATCAAAAAAAGGCGCTGTTAATGAAATAAGGTAAAATGGATGGGGGTTTTCCCCCAACAGTCTATACAAAAACAAGGAGTAAGAATGGCTGCCTGGAAGGTGCTGTTGACGGATGGATTGGAAGAGAACGGAAAAGAGATCTTGCGGTCTGCGGCAGAGGTAACAGACCAATCAGGGATCAGCGCGGAGGACCTCTTAAAGGTCGTGGGGCAGTATGACGCCCTGATCGTTCGCGGTCGCACCAAGGTGACGGAGTCGGTGTTGGCTGCCGCGCCCCATTTAAAAGTGGTGGGCAGGGCAGGCGTTGGGGTGGATAACATCGACCTGGCTGCCGCGAAAGCGTACCAGGTGACCGTAGTGAATTCTCCGTTGGCCACTACCGTGGCAGTTGCCGAGCTGACCCTGAGCTTGATGTTGAGCCTTGTCCGTGAACTTCCACGCGCTGATGCTTCAATGAAAGCGGGTAAATGGTTGAAAAAAGAATTCGAAGGGCGCGAGCTATTTGGCAAAACCCTCGGTGTGATTGGTTTCGGGCGCATTGGCTCAGCCGTGGCAACGCGCGCCAAAGCCTTCGAAATGAAAATCCTGGCTTATGACCCGCTGGTTTCAGCCGAAGAAATCAAGAAGCGCGGTGGTGAACCGGTGAGCCTGGATGAATTGCTCGCGGCTGCTGATATGATCACCATGCACATGCCTCTCACAGCTGATTCACGCAATTTGCTGAACGCTGAAGCCCTTGCCAAAACCAAAGCGGGTGTTTACATTGTGTGCGCCGCGCGCGGTGGGGTTATTGATGAAGAAGCGCTGCTGGCTGCTTTAAACTCAGGTCACGCTGCGGGCGCTGCGCTGGATGTGTTCGCGAACGAACCTCCTGGGACGACTGAGCTGGTGGCGCACCCGCACGTGATCGATTCACCCCATATTGGCGCACAAACCGTTGAGGCCCAGGCGCGCGCGGCTAACGATATCGCGGAAGAAATCCTCAACGCGCTCGCTGGCAAACCCCTGCGCTGGAAAGTCGCCTGAACATGACAGGAGAGATGATGCAAAAAAAGTTAGATCAGTTTAAGCGCATGATCATGGAAGTCACCGACCTGGGACACGCGGAAGCCGTGTTGGGGTGGGACCAGCAGGTGTATATGCCGCGCGGCGGCGGAGAAGACCGCGGAGATATCCTGGAAACGATCGCCAGCCTGGCGCATCAGAAGTTCACTTGCAAAGAAATGGGAGAACTGCTGGCAGAACTGAAACCCTACGCACAAACATTGGATGCGGATTCAGATGACGCCTGCCTGATTCAGCGCGTGGCACACCGTTATGACAAAGAAACCAGAGTACCGACGGAATGGGTGGTGGATTTCACCCGCGTGACCACGCTGGCGCAAATGGCATGGGAAGAGGCGCGAGCAAAGAGCGACTTTGCCATCTTCCAACCCCATCTTGAAAAAGTGGTTGACCTGCGCCGCGCATACGCTTCTTTTTTCCAGCCTTACGACCACGTTTATGACCCGCTGCTGGACGGGTTTGAGCCCGGGTTGAAGACAGCGGAGGTGCAACAGATCTTTGACGCGCTGCGACCGCAGCAGGTGGCGTTGCTGAAAGAAATCGCCGCCAAACCCGAGATCGAAGATGCCTTCATGCACGTCCCTTACGATGAACAGGGTCAGTGGGATTTTGGCGTGGAGGTAATCACCCGCTTTGGTTACGATTGGAACCGCGGGCGGCAGGATAAATCGGTTCATCCATTCACCACCAGTTTTGGGATTAACGATGTGCGCATCACCACACGGTTTGACCCGTCGCGCGCCGCGTCAGCGCTCTTCAGCACCATGCACGAGGCTGGTCACGCCATGTACGAACAGGGGTTCTCCGCCAGTTTGCGGCGATTACCGCTGGCAGACGGCGCTTCCATGGCCGTGCATGAATCGCAGTCGCGCATGTGGGAAAACCTGGTGGGGCGCTCGAAAGCCTTTTGGAAGTTCTTCTATCCCAGGTTGGTGCAAAAATTCCCGCAGCAGCTTAAGGGCGTCAGCCTGGAACAGTATTACCGTGGCATCAACAAAGTTGAGCCTTCCCTTATCCGCGTCGAAGCGGATGAAGCCACATACAACCTGCACATCATGCTGCGGCTTGAACTTGAAATCGGCCTGATGGACGGCAGCGTGCGGGTGGCGGATCTGCCGGGGTTGTGGAATAAAAAGATGCAAGAATACCTGGGTGTTACACCGCCCAATGATCGCCTAGGCGTGCTGCAGGATGTGCACTGGTCAGGCGGGATGATCGGGTACTTCCCCACCTATGCCTTGGGTAACCTGGTATCCGCGCAATTGTGGGAAAAAATCATGGAAAACATCCCAGATCTTGAAGACCAGATCAGCCGGGGCAAGTTTGATGACCTGCTCGCCTGGCTGCGCACCCATATCCACAGGCATGGTGCCAAGTATGAGCCGCAACAGTTGATCAAAAAGGTCACTGGCACAGGCATCCGCCCAGACCCATATATGCGCTACCTGCGCGCGAAATATGCAGAAATTTACAACCTGTAACCGGTAAAGAAGATGGATGCGCGGGACGGCCAGCTGCCGTCCCGTTTGTATTTAAAGTTTTGCCAACCAGTCGGCAGTATGAAACCAATAACGGCCTGAATGGAAGGGGTTGACCAGGTCAGGCGAATTGATAGCCAAGGAAAATAAGTGGAGAATGACAGCAGTGCTTAAGGAAGTACCGCCATCAGAGTGATGATGGAACCAGCCCACCGCTAAAGGCGCTTCAGCCGCGCGGGCTGCGCCAGGCTACTGCCGGGCAACAAACGGGATCAAGGCGAACCCGGGCTGCTTACAGATTACTCGATATAAACCTCGACATGCTCGCCGTCTTCATCATCTAACACATCGACGATCTTTCCGGTTTCGCCGGAGGCCAAAGCCTCAACCAGGCGCGCGGCGTCGAGACCCTCCACTTCGGGAGAAAAGCGCATACCCATGCGCAAGCCGGCATTGACCATGCCCAAAGGCAGGCGAATGTTCACCCGGGTGCGCCCGGTGTCAGTATCGGTCACACGCACCCTGAAAAATTTTCCGCCGCCCTTGCCAGGAAAATTCACCGCAGCGCGTTCGTCAACTTCAGCTTTCTTGCTGGCGGCGTCCAGGGCTTTGAGCAGCTCAACGCCCGCTTCAGCGGTGATCTTTCCCTCCTGCACCATTTTTAATACTTTCAGTCTTTCTTCGCCAGTTGCCATTACCTGCCCCCTTCTGCCGCGTTGTGCTGAGGGATGAACTTCTCGCCGCGCAATATGGCCCGTGCTTCCTCCCAAGAGATCTCGCCGCGGTCAAGCTTTTCCAGGATATCCCGCCTACCCTCTGGTGATAGTTGAGCGGGCCCTTCATCTTTGCCTGGTTCGTAACCGAGCGCGCGCACGATTTCAGTGAGGCGACTGCGCAGGGTGGGGTAAGAGAGGTTTAATTCGTCTTCCATGCGGTTAAGGCGCCCCTCGCACTTAACGAAGGTAAGCAAAAATTGCATCTGCTCAGGTGTGAGGTTGCCAAAAGGGGTGTGTTCAGCAGCGAAGTGACCCTCAATGGTGGTGTCGCAATTGACACAATACAGGCGGGTGATCATCAGTTCAGATTCACATACGGGGCATTGATCCAATGTTTTATTGATCATGGTATTTTCCTTCGATTGGTTTGATAGAAAGAAACGCGCACTGCGGGGGGGGTTCTCGCCAGTTGTTCACGACTTTGTTTTCTAAAATACCAATCAAACCTTAATAATATTAAGTATATTCTACCATGATAATCAATAATGTCAATATATGAATAAGAATAATTAATATTGGACGATAACCAAGCAGGCGCTTTTGTTCTGCTTATGACTGGGAGAGGCGTTCGCCTTTGAGGAACCAACCTCCCATACGGTTATCCGCGTCTTTAGGGGCGCGGTCGTAGTAGAGATCAAAAATTTGCCCTGAATCCACCATCACGCAGAAGTAAAACCGCCCCACACCCCAAGAACCAGAGCGCGAAGCGCTGGCCAGGTGAGCCGGCGCCATATTGCGCGACATGCGCCCGCGGCGCGCGTAATCCACCCGCTCTTCCACGACCGAGGTGATGGTAAACACCTGACCACGCCAGCGAAAGCGCTGAGGGCAGGGCGGTTTTTTATCAAAAGTGGGCGGCGAATCGAATTCGACCTGGATGGGCTCATCGATGAATTGGGCCGGGCGGGTTTTCATTCTTCACCTTTCACCTGGCGCTGATCCATGGAAAAACCAATCGCAGAATGTGTTTGATTAAGTGGGCGATTTGTCATCCTCCCAGTCATGCGGTTCAATGTGCACATAGGCGCGGTCGACCTCAGGAAAGGACTCGAGCCTTTTCGTGACTTCATCGGATATTTCGTGGGCGTGATTTACGGTGCTGTTGCCGTCCACATTGATATGCAAATCGAGCATCAACCGCGGACCCACATAATCGGTGACGATGTGGTGCACCTTGATCACACCAGGCACGGATTCAGCGGCGGTGACAAACTGGTTGATTTTCTCTTGCGACGCGCCCTTACCGGTGAGAAAACCCAGGTTCTCCCGCCCGGCGAGGAAGGCGTTCCGCAGGATCCAAACAGCCACCAGGAACCCCGCCACCGGGTCTGCCAGGGGGTGAATATAGTTGGAACCCAGAACCCCCACAAAGGCTGCCAGGGAAGACAGGACATCGCTGAGATTGTCGCGCGCGCTGGTGGCGAGCGCGGGGCTGTGAAGCCTCTTGCTGATGCGCGTGATCGATGCGTACATCGCGGCTTTGACCAGCGCGCTTGCCAGCAATACCCATGTGGGCAAATCCAGGCGGATGGCGCTCAGGCCTGGCTCCGTGTAACGGATATAAGCGGTACGCGCTGCTTCGATGCCTGCCAAAGCCATCGCGGCGGCAACCATTAAGGCGACCAGGGGTTCAAACCGTGAATGTCCCTGGGGATGACTAAGATCAGGCGGGCGTGTGGCAACCCACAGACCCAGCACCATCAATAACGAGTAGACCACGTCCGAAACCGAGTTGGCGGCATCTGAATAAACCGCGGATGAACCTGATAGCCAGGCTGCCACCCCCTTTCCCACGGCCAGCAGCAAATTACCGCCAAGTGTGATGCTCATGGCGATACGGTAATAACGATTTTGATCAGGCTGTGGGACTGTCTCTCTCACCCAGCGCATTCAACGCTTCTCCTGATAATCAACATCTTGAAGGTGCAATGCTTTCATCGGCAGTGGGGTTTCCACCTTTATCGTTAATTCTTGCTCATCTCCAGGCTGTCAGCCCTGCCGGGTTGTTCGCATTGAGTAAAATCACAACCCCTGGTTTTTCAGGCTGGCTTTGAGGCCTTAGTTGCAGCCGCCGTGGCCTTCACCACAGCGCGTTTCTTCAAATTGCAGGGTGGTGTGGTGAATGTCGTATTCAGCGGCAAGCAGACTTTTGATCTTCTCCAACACCAATGGTTGCTGAGAGAAAAACTCCGCCGAAAGCACAATATGGGCGCTCAAAGCCACCTGGTTCGAACCCAGGTTCCACACATGCAGGTCGTGAACAGTATCGACCTCGCTGACGGAGGCGATGGATTGGTGTAATTGCTGCAAAGAAAGCCCTTCGGGCACACCCTCAATCAATATATGCAGGGATTTGCGCAGCAGGCGATAGGCGCTGACCAGGATGATGGCGCCGATGAGGACGGACATAAACGGGTCGATCCAGCGCTCGCCCGTCAGCCGGATGAGCAGCGCCGCGATGATGACACCGATAGAAGAAATGAGGTCACCCAGCACGTGCAGGTAAGCACTATGCACATTCAGGTTGCGTTTTTCGCGCTTTTCCGCGTGTCCTTCATGGTCGTGGCCGTGCTCGTGCGTATGATCGTGCCCACCAAGGATGACAGCGACGATGATGTTCACAACCAGGCCAATAACCGCGATGACCATCATCTCCGTGCTCTTGATCTCCAGCGGAGCCTGCCAGCGTTTGACTGCTTCCACCCAGATGCCTACGGCGATGACAAGCAAGGAAGCGCCATTAATGAGGGCGGCGATCACTTCAGCGCGGTGCCAGCCGTAAGTGTGCCGCTCATCCGGGGGGCGCGCCACCAGGCGCAGCGCGAAGTAGCTCAATACCAGCGCGAAAATATCTGAAAACACATGCGCGGCGTCTGAAAGCAACGCCAGCGAGCCAGACAATAAACCGCCGATAATTTCAGCGACCAGGATAAGGCCGGTGAGGATGATTGAAATGATAAAACGTTGTTGGGTTTTACTTTCTGTTTTCGTGTTCATTGTGAACTCCGAACGCGTACCTCAGCAAGCAATTTTGATCTCGCCTACCGAGTTGAGTATTTGCGTGGGGCGGTAAGGGAAGCGCTCCACATCCTCACGGGTGGAAACGCCGCTCAACACCAGGATAGTCTCCAGCCCGCTCATCACGCCCGCGACAATATCTGTGTCCATGCGATCGCCAATCATGACGGTATCTTCAGAATGCACGCCGAGGTAACGCAGGGCGCTGCGCATCATCAGTGGATTAGGTTTGCCGACAAAAAAAGGCTCTCTGCCGGTGGCTTTTTGAATGAGCGCAGCCAGCGCGCCGGTGGCAGGCACAATACCGGCTTCCAGCGGGCCGGTTGAATCAGGATTGGTGGCGATAAACATGGCCCCATCATTGATCAGACGAACCGCCTTGGTGATCAATTCAAAATTGTAATTGTTCACTTCACCCAGCACCACGTAATCAGGGCTGAGGTCGGTTTGCACATACCCGACGTCATGCAGCGCTTGCGTGAGCCCGCTTTCACCAATGACGAAGGCCTTGCCGTTGGGTTTCTGGCTTTGCAAGAAGCGCGCGGTGGCGATCGCCGAGGTGAAAATCCGCTCAGCCGGCACGTTGAGACCGATCGTATTGAGGCGGTGCTCGAGGTCGCGTTGTGTGTAGAGCGGGTTATTGGTGAGGATCAAGAATTTCACTTTGCAGGCGAGCAGGCGGTCGATAAATTCCACGGCGCCGGGGAGCGGGGTCTTCCCGGTTACCAGCACGCCATCCATATCGATAAGGTAGTTCTTCTTCACGCGCATTCCTCTTTTCATTGACGGGTACATTTTAACACGGATGACCGGGTTGTTGTATTTTGCAAAGAAAGCCTGGTGTGTAAATCGGTTATAATCAACGCGTTGGTTCCAACAAGAAGAGGTAAACCAGTGCCACGGCGGCGCGCGATTGAAGATTACTCAGCCAGCGAACTCAGGCAGCTTCTCATGGAGAAGAGCCGCGTGGAACGTGAAGCCAGGCTGGAAGCGTTCAGGAAAGCCGGCAGGCTGATCGAGGCTCCTCTGCCTGCTGAGGGAGAAACACCTGAGCCGGCAATCGAGGCTGAGGAGTATACCGCCTCCCGCGCCCGCCGCACCGCCAGGCGGCGGCGCACTGGTCTTGATCGCTTCCTCTTCGCGGTGGAGATCATCGCCATCATTGGCTTGCTCTTTATCATTTTCAATGGGGTGAAGCTCATGCGCGAGCTGAACCAGCAGGTGGCATCGGTCATTGAGCAACCCACGCTGACCCCCACGCCGCTGATCACCGCGGTGGTGTTGCCAGGAGGGCATGTGCCTCCAGTATCCGGGCAGGAGAACCGCTTTAACGAAGCAGAAATCCCTGAACACCTGCGCCCGCTGATGCAGAGTTACGCCAACCTACCCGTGCCCACGCAAAGCCCTCAACAGGCGCGTCAGATACAGATCCCCGCGATTGGTGTTAGCGCACCGGTGGTGTTGGGAGATGGCTGGGAGCAGTTGAAGAAGGGCGTGGGACAGCATATTGGCACGGCCAACCCCGGAGATAAGGGCAACCTGGTGCTTTCGGCGCATAACGATATCTTCAGCGAGATCTTCCGCGACCTGGACAAGTTGAAGAAAGGTGACGAGGTAACCATTATCACACAGGATAGGTCCTTCACCTACGTCATCACCAGCAGCCAGATTGTGGAACCTACTCGAGTTGATCTGCTGGCGCAGACCAGCGACAGCATGATCACATTGATCTCCTGCTATCCGTACCTTGTGGATAACAAGCGAATCGTGGTGCAGGGGATTTTGCAGTGATTATAATTACGTAACAGGAGAATAAAATGGCAAAAAAGGTTAAAAAACGCTCAACAAACGCACCTGCCGCGGTGGTGGCAAAAACGGAAACAGCAACCCCTAAGGCTGCAGCATCGCGAACGCCAACCGCAGAATTCGACCCCGATTACTCTTTTGTCAAGAAAGACCTCAAGCGCATTGGCATTCTGGCCGGGTCCTTTTTTGTGGTTTTGGTGGTGCTGTCTTTCTTTCTGCGTTAAGAGAACTACCCGGAAGGGCAACTTCCGGATCCAATAAACCAACTTAATAAGGAGAAGCGTATGACCCGTATGTTCGTACCAGGACCAGTTGATGTGGCGCCGGAGGTGCTGGAAGCCCAAACCAAACCGATGCTTCCACACCGCAGCAAAGATTTTGAAGCAATTTTTCGTGGGACAGAAGAAAAAGCCAGGCAGTTATTCTATACCCAGTTCCGCGTATACCAGGCGGCATCATCGGGTTCAGGTATGCAAGAAGCGGGTATCCGTAATTTTGTGCAAAATGACGTGCTCTCTTGTATTAACGGTGCATTCGCGCAGCGCTGGTACGATGTGGCCTTAGCCAACGGGAAAACCGCCGATAAACTGGAAGTTGAATATGGCGAGGCCATCACTCCTGAACTGCTGCGTGACGCCTTAAAAAAGAAGCATTACGAAGCCGTCACCATTGTGCATAATGAAACTTCCACGGGGGTTGAGAACCCACTGGCAGACCTGTGCGCGGTGGTGAAAGAGATCAGCCCCGATACGCTCATTTTGGTGGACGCGGTCTCTTCGCTGGGCGGTGTGAAAATTGAGATGGACAAACTGGGCGTGGATTTTTTGCTGACCAGTTCGCAGAAATGCCTGGCTCTCCCGCCCGGGCTGGCGCTGGCAGCCGCCACAGACCGCGCGCTGGCAAAAGCAGAAAATGTGAGCAACCGTGGCTGGTATTTTGACCTGCTGTTGATGGAAAAACACCGCGTCAAAGACTCCACCCCCATGACCCCGGCGATGGCGCTTATCTTTGCCCTGGACCGCCAGCTCGACCGTATCCTGGCGGAGGGGCTTGACGCCCGCTTCGCCCGCCACGCGGCCATGGCCAGGAGGGTGCAGGAATGGGCGAGTGGGCATGGCATGGAGCCGCTGGCAAAACCCCAGTACCGCTCCAAGACCGTGGTGACCATCAAAAATAGCCTGAATTGGGATATCAGCGCGCTCAACAAGTTCCTGCAAACCAGGGGCATGCGCATTGCCAACGGGTACGGCAAGATCAAAGACCTGACCTACCGCGTGGCCACCATGGGCGAAACCAGCATGGCGGATATCGAGGTTTTGCTCGCGGCGATGGAAGACTATATGAAGCAGGGCTAACCCTCAACAAAAAACCTAAAAGGCCGGGCGACCGGCCTTTTTTTACGCGCGCCTGGGCGGCCTGGAAAGCCTGGTGCGAAAAGCACGGAAAAAATGATTGACCATTGTCAACGGGCGTGATAAAATCTTTGCGTTTGAGGTTGGGCGCGTAGCTCAATGGCAGAGCAGCGGCCTTTTAAGCCGTTGGTTGAGGGTTCGATCCCCTCCGCGCTCACTAACCATATATAAAAAAATCTTCTTGGATTGTCATCATTTCTGATAGTTGCAAGTTGGCATATGCATAGTAAATCTGTATACGGTTCTGCTATTATAGTACCGAGAGACTAACAATTTAATTAATTAAATATCCACTTATAATGAATGTGTGTAGATTCGGCTCTAAGCCATAATCAATACAATCAAGAAAGGGGAGTCTATGAAAAAATCGATACTTTTACTCTCAGTATTTGTTATCCTGGTCGGGTGTTCACCTTCACCAGAAGCAATTGGACAAGCCCTTTCAATGACACAAACCGCACTTCCTACTCAAACACCATATCCGACATACACACCACAACCGACTATCGTGAAGATCGTAATTCAGACACCAAAGCCTGATTATTTATCATCAGATTGTAAACCAATAACGAATATGATTTATGGGGACCTGTATAAAGAGATCAATATACTTAAATCTTATGTGGAAACCCTACCAGATGTGAAAGTTACAACTTATGAATTACCTGAACAGTTATATTCAAACACGAAGTCACATTTAGTTTTTATAGATTATATTAGCAAAGAAGATGGGAAAACTTATGCAAAGCGATATATCATTTATGAGAATGAATTTGGATGGAAAAATTCAATATTTTCGCTCGATGGGCAATGCTGGATTGACCCACCTAATTGATCACATAAACTAACTGAATTGGCAATGATAAGTAGTCAACCGCTGATATCTATTAATTCAACGATGAACCCCGCAATGGAAATATGTTATTTATTACAATATTCGATAATCGAACCTTGATGAAAAGTACCCACAAATACTATCTTTTAATAAAAATAGAGCGGGCTACAAGCCCGCTCCTGGTGGCGAATTTCCCGCTTAATCCTTTTTGCTCTGCTGCCGGTATTGGGCGAAACCCTGGAACACCTGGAACAGCCCCAGCAGGATCAGGCCCAATGAAATAAAGCTGGTATTACCCCCGGCTGCTTCGGGGTTGCTGGGGAAAAGAAAATACAGCACAGCGCCGCCCACAGCGAACAACGCGCCGGTGATCATCATCTTGCGCGCGCTTTCTTTGGTCACCTGCGGTTTGGCGCGCAGCCTGGCGCCTGACTTGATGTACCCCTGCATGCCCTCTTCCGTCTCCGCGCGATACCAACTCTCTTCATTCACGGTTTCCACTCCGCGCACGGTGAACAGGGTCTTTTTGGCGATGGTCGCGAGCACCGGTGAAGAGCTATCAGGCTGCTGATACAGCTCCAGGTCATTACCGACGGCTTCCACTTGCTGAATGGCGAAGATGTGCGTGTCGCCCGAGATGAAGCCGGTAACACCGTTATCGAGGGTGATGGTGACCCAAACCTCTTTCTTTTTGCGGATCACCTTGCCTATTTCAAATTCTTCGCCCTTGTGGATAGAAGTCAAAGAAATGGATTCGCTGTTGGGTTCTTGCCAGACGCGCGCGCTTTCATCGCCTAAGCTTGCTCTCATATTTATTCTCCTTGAAAAACTCCGGGTGTGTATTCTGCTGTTTGAAAATGGTAATAGGCAGCGCACTCCGCCGCCCAGTCATCATCGTGAAGGTTGATTTCCAGCACAATCGCTGATGGATCGCTTTTATCTTCCGGCACAGGCGTGTAAATTTTCGCCCGCGGGCGCGCATCCAAAGAGACGCCAGCCGATTCCAGCTCCTCGATCAATTTACGCGTGCGGTATCGCTGGTGCAGCCAAACGGCGAGGATGATCGCGCCGCCTAAACCAACGATGTATGGCCAATAGGCTTTTACCCCGCCAAGCGCTGAATCAGCGGGGATGAACCGGGTCATCAACAACATACCGGCGCAGGCGACCACGCCGCCAACGGTGTAAAGGCGGCTGTAAATTCGCGCCAGCCGGCCTGCGCTGGTATCATCTTTTTCCATTTCTTCTACACTGGTGGCGAAGTCGGCGCGGTAGCAAGTTTGACAGACCCGTATTTTCAGGCGGTATGGTCGATCCTCCTTGTAGGTCTGTCGATATAATCCCGGGCGTTTGCGCCCGATGCGCAACCTCAGGCTGTGAGTTTCGTAATCTTCAGCGGGAACAGCGCCGCAGCGGGAACAGCGCTTCGGGAACGCCAGCACCAGGCTGCTGTTAAGCGCCTGTTGCACACGTTCAAGCGGAACCATTATCTTAAGCGGCATCGTTGGTCTTTATGGGCGCGCAGGTTTCCATCACCACACAATTGTACCTGAAAAGTCGTTTGGCAGCCCCATTTCACCGCCTGAAGAATGTTGTTTCAAGAACCTCTAACCTGGGCACGATATATTCCAGCAAGGCGCGGGTATCTGCTTCTGGCGATTTCTTCTTACCCTGGCGATGACCACCTTGCCTGGCTGGCAGGCGAGCGGTCTTCCCAATCCGGCGAGGTGGCTGGTCATCCTTCAATAACCGGTCACCTGGTTAACACTTCTAAAACAATTACACTGGAGCCCGCGGTGCAAAAGGTTTTGCGGTCTGCGGGTTTGATAATGAAGACACTTGGCTTGGCGGTTGATAATACCAATTTGCCTTTGCCGCCTACCAGGGGGATTGTCTGCAATTGCCCATTGACCTCAAGTTCCACACTTGGCAGGTCAAGCGTGGTGCTTACATCAATGACGACCGCGGGGTCGCCTTGATGGGCTTCGACCGTAAAGCAAGCGCTGCCGTTGTGCGACAGCACCAGGCGGCGCGAATACTCTGCCATTGATTGTTCAACGAAGGCGAGGGTTTCTCCCTTCTCCGCGTTGTAAGGGAATGATGTTTCCCCGTATGTGAGCAGATGGCCTTCTTTATCCTTCAACACGTATGGCATTCATGACCTCTCATTAAACCCAGGCGAATATGCGGTAATAACCTGAACCCGCGTTCCCCGCGGAGCAGGCGATCGCACCGGCTGAAGCGTGGTTAAAGTTCTTGATATATACATTGGTGGCGTCCCAATAGACGATGTCGATCACGTTCGTCCCGTTCGAGGCTGATATAGGCCCACACCGGTAAGTTGAATTGTCATTCGTGGCGCTATAAAAAGCGATGCACTCGCGGGGGAACTGACCCAGGCCGTGCGCTTTGGCGTATGTATTATTGTATGAACAAGCGAACCAGCCGCTATCATAGGCAGGGAGCCTTGTATCCCCGCCGTTTGAATAAGAGCGAATGGAGAGCGGGGCGATCGCTGTGCCATTCCAGTAACACTCGCCGATCAACTTCTGGTCCGCACCGGGCACGGGCGAGGTATTAACTGTCAGTGTGAAGGAGGTAACCCCCGGGGTGCGGTTGGCGAATATATACCAGACTGCTGCTCCCCCCGAGAATTGGGCGGCGGGAAGATCAATATTGGCGGTCTGAACCAACATACAGCCAGAAATCATCACGGACGCGGGCTTTTGTGAATCAAAAGGCACGCGCAGGCGGGCAACCGCCAGGTATTCAATGTTCATATTCAATACGAAAGACTGCAGGAAGGTGGCGAGGTTTACGCTATCCGCGCTCACATTGCCGAGATACACAGCGTCTTTGCGCAGATTGTTGTAGTGGGCTGCAGCGGTGGGTTGCCCGCTGGCCACATCTGAACTGTTAGGATAAGGCATTGGCTTACCTCCATTTGAAAAATTTCAGACCCAGTAGGAAGTCTCCCAAGTAAGAGGACCATCCCAAACAGATGCGGCGATCTTCTCGGGGTCTGCGGGGGGGAAATAAAAACCTACGTTATTGAGCTGAACGCGGATGATGGAATGCTTGGGCAGGTGGCGTTCATCCGCGCTGAAGCCAAGCGCGCCGAGGTTGGTGAACGTTCCGACTGGCGTGGTGCATTGGATACCTGAAGGCTTGCTGAGAAAGTCCAGCAGCTTGGCGTAGTCTTGCAGGCGGGTGGGCGTGTGCTCGGCTCCGTTTGGTTCGAGGAGATCATCAGCGCAGATGATATCAAAGTTGATCCACAAGCGCGTGCCGGTAACAATGTCAGTATACGTGGTTGACTCGCTCTCCACCTGGCGGATGAACTGTGCACCGCATTCCCTTACCGTTCCGTCTTTGGGTGATACGAACCCGTATGGAGCGCCGGAGTCGATCTCCGCGTGGGATAGGATGACGTGACAATTTTGGCCCAGGGTGTAGGTGCTCATCTACCCGCCTTGTCCCACCGGTCAAGCGGATAGCCCAGCGGAAAACCGAACTCCTGCATCACTTTTAATCCGTTTAGCGCTCGTTCAAAGGTTGCCCGCCACAGGTGGCTGATGCTCATCAGCCGGGCTGATTCGCGCGGGTCGCTGCCGTATCGCCCTAAAAGGCTGCCGGCGCGCAGCAGGCAAACCTGGGCTGCTGCGCCATCCACCAGCACACCATCCAGGGCAGGCGGCAGGCTGGTGCTGGGGGAGCCGTCCAAACCCTCGATCGTGTAACCCGCGGCGTAGTGGATGGTTAACCCCTCACCCGCGGCGGGGATGTATTGCCCGAGGAAGTGCAGTGTTGGCGTGCCGTTGAGAAGCAGGTAGGTAAAACGAGTCTCTGGTTGCAACTCGCGGGTGGTTTCGCCCTCCCCGTGCGCGCTCACGCTGAGGATGTAGCGGCAATCGCTGATAGAGAGGATGGGTTGCTGCCTGCCGCTGGAAGTGACCGTGAAGGGGCTGCTGACCAGGCGCGGGAGTCGTTGTTCCAGTTCTTCCAGCGTCTGGCGCGTTGCCGCGGCGAGCAGGTCATCGCTGAAGCGCTGTTCGCTGTTATCTTCCAACAGCGCCCGCAGGCGGGTTTTAATGTCGTCGAACTTTGTCATGGATTTTTTCCTCAAGGTGCTTCAGGTCGGGCGGCAGCACGATCATTTCTGACTTGCCCTCGCGGGTGCCGGCTGGAGGGCGGGAACTGATGGCGGAAGCGCGGCTTTTTGTTGGTTTCACGGGCGGCAAACCTGGAGGGTGCGCGGGCTTCATCCCCAGCGCTTCACGGGCGCTGTTGGCTTCCTCCAGAGTGAACCACAGTTTGCGCCCGTCAGCGCTGATGATCACCATGCCGCCATCAGGCAGGCTGCGCCAGGAGAGCGGGCGACTGCCCTGCCCGGGTCTGTGATAAGGCGCTGCCAGGTGCTGCGCCAGTTTGAGCTCAGGGCTGTCGGCTGGCATTACCGCTGTCCTCGATAGCCACACCGGTTGAGTAGACGGCCAGCGCCGCCACCAGCGCCTGCAGTGCCTGCCACACGTCGATCTGCTGCGTAAGGTAGGCTGCCAGCGTGGCGATGATTGCTGCCATTAGCGCCCAAAACTTGCGTGAGCGCAGCATCATTTTCAGTTGTTCAAGGAAAGTCATTTTATTCTCCCGTTTTCGTTCGCGCAGGGGCGTACTGCGCTTTTACTGATGATTGGCTGATGCCAACAGCACACCCCTGCGATTAAAAGCATCAGGCCACGTTGGCTTTATACAATGGGCGATAATCTGCCACAAACACGCTCACCCAGTGACGCACTTTCATGCGGATCTCATCGTTGGTAAAGAGAGCCCCGTTGGCTCCGCTGTCGGCGATGATGATTTCAGGCAGCACCCCGAAGCGCTCACCCAGGATGATGCCTGGCGCCAGGCGCGGGTCGGCGAGAGCCGCCCAGTCGTTGGCATCGCTGAACTCAGGGCAGGTGATCACATCTCCCATCTGCCCCTTTTGCATGTTCTCTGCAAAAATATTGCTTTCATGCGCGAAAGAAGGGTAGAGGATGTTCATGCCGGTCAGGCGCAGGTCGCGCGGTACCAGTAAATAACGGGCGTCGAGCGCCAGCTTTGGCGCGCTGCCGCCGCTGGCCACTGCCATCGGCTGGTTGTAGATGGCTTTTCCCGCCGCCTCCCACGCAGCGGAAGACAGGGCGCTGGTACCCAGGTTGGCGTGATGCGCGCTTTCGAACACGTTGTAAGTGTCTGACATCACCGGGCCAACCCCGTTGTTGCTGGTGAAGATGGCGCCGACGAGGGCGGAGATGCGGCGCAGCGCGGCTGAAGCCAGCTTGCGTGGATACTGGCGTAATTTGTGCGTCTCATCGCGCTCGAACATCTCCAGCGTCAAACCCACATAACCGCCGTATTTGCCCCATGAGCCGGTTTCAGCGCTGTCTTTTACCGCCAGCTCAGTGTACGCCGCTCCTTCTGAAACAGAGGGCAGCACGGTGACCTCTCCTACCAGCACGCCGGTTATCTCCTGCAGGTTGTTAAAATGTTCCACCTGCACCAAGGGTTCCCACCAGCGGTAACCGGAGCGTCCCAGCTCCTGCCATTGATCGAGGATCAGTTTGTTCATGGCATTTTTGAGCAGCCCGGGCAGATTCGACGTTGCGGCGAATTGGGCGTGTTCACGGTGATAACCGCCAGTGAAACCCATATCGCCAGTCATCAGCGTGTAGAGCTCGCGGATGCCGCTCAACCGCGCCGGTTGCAGTCCCTCCAGCTCACGCGGGCGCGCAGCCCCTAAAAGGTCATGCAGCGCCGCGTTCACCTGGTCTTCAGGGTTGGCGATAACGCTCACCTGCCCCGCGCCCTGGATAACGCTGCTGCGGTGAGGTCGCTGATAAGCGCGCGTGTATCACTGATGGCCTGTTGCAGCGCGGCGGCTTCAAAAATGCTGCCGCTGAAGCGCGACCGCAGGCTGTTTTCAGCGGCAGCCGGCAGGCGGGCCGCGGAAAGCGAAATTTCCAGCAGGCTGGCGCATTGTTGCCGCTGTGTTTCCTGGTGAGGGCTCGCGCTGGGCGCGTCCACACCGGTTGCCGGATTATGATTTGACTCTTCCATGTGCTTCTCCTTGGTTTGGAATAGTTGCTGTTCCCGGTTCAAGCCGGGTTGATCGTTTACGGGTAAAAACTCACCGCCGCGTGCCGGGTGCATCACCAGGTCCACTGAGAGCACCTTTTCAATGCGTATCACCTGCCTGCCGGCAGCGCTGAACAGCAGGTCAGCGGGGAACCCCACGCGCGGAGAGGGTTGCTCGCCCGCGTACATGGCGGCTGCCGTTTCTTTCAGCAACGCGGCGCCAGGCCCAACCGGGCGCAGGTTGAGCAGCACCCCAGAGCGCGTGTCGCACCAACGCGGGTCACGGCATACACCGGCCAGGTCGCGCAGCGAGCGCTCTTTCCAATCGTGGTCGATAAAACATTCCGCGCCTTCCCACAGGGGCAGCGAATCACGCAGCACATCCGCGGTAAACTGCCAACCGTTGCCGTTGCCAGCGCTGATGGCGATGATTTCAAGGCTGTCTTCTGCCACAGCGCGCAGCTCAGTGGCAAAATGCGCGCGCTGCTGCTCTGCAACGCTCTGCCTGGCGTCAGTCATCTCTTCCTCCTTTTTCTTCCCCGATGGCGGGGTCAATTTTGACGGGCTGCGTTTGAGCAATTGCCCAATTGAAACCCTTTGCTGGCGCTGCCTGCCTTCCCCGTGCCAGCATTTCATCCACATCCACGGTTTCGCCGCAAAAACGGTAGAAAAGGCGCAGCAATTCGGCGTCGTCCAGCAAGCCACGTTCACGCAGGCTGCTGAGCGCCGGCATAATATTGCCGGCTGCCATCGCCAGCGACAGGTTGTCGCGGGCGGAAATATCCGCACCGTTCAACTGTATTTCAGCGCGGCGAGAAACGCGCCGGTCGACCACTGAACGCCTGTTCACAACCACGCGCAGCACATCTCCCAGCAGCCAGAGGAAATAACGCTGACGTTGCTCAAAATGGCGGTAAGTGGGTCCGCCGGCGGCTTCAGCGGTGGTGCGCGTGGTGCTTTCTGGTTCTGCCAAAAAGTGCAGCGGAACGCCCGCGCCGGCTGCCAGCATCTTTTTTAACGACAGTCCATCCTGGCCGGATTCTTCAGACTCCAACCGTGGGTGCAGCGTGTCCCAATGCTCGTTCTCGTCAGTCACCAGTATGGAACCCGGCGAAGGCGGCGCGGCGTTAAGCGCCGACTGGCGCGCGCGGCGTTCGACCTCACTGGTAAAACGCGCGCGCACAATGTACAGAAAGGCGTTGCGGAAATGGTTGAGCCGGGCGCGGTCCTCCAGCCAGGCGGCGTAGCGGCTGAGCCAGCGCAGCAACGGTGCCAGGTCAGATTCTCCCCACTGGGCGCCGACCGCGCGGTTGATGGCGAAATGCAGCATCACTGTTTCAAAACGACCATCCTCGCGCGGTTGGTCGTGGAGGGCGTCGTATGCCGGCCAGCGCGCCCCTTCCTGTCCCTCTGCGAACAGCGGCTGCATTTCGTAGGCGGTCTCCTGGTCGATATCGTTTGCGTGTGCGTGGATGGCGCGCACACGCAGCGCGGGCACAGCCCGCAGGTAGCTCATGCCTGACGCGTCAGTGAAGAGCAGTAAAAAGAGGTTGCCGCTGCGCGTCAGTTCGTCGCACCATTCATATACCCGCACCGGCATGCGGTTGAGCGGGTGCTGCCAGAAGGTGTGCAGGAAAGCGCTGGTAGGCTCGTGCGCGCAAGAAAAACTGATGCCGCCGCCCACCACGTACTGCGAGGTGAGCCCCACGATGCGCCGCGCCAGGGGATTTACCCGCCAGGCTTCCAGCGCCTGGCGCAGCAGTTCCTCGCGGTCTGGCGCGTAACGCTCACCCGGGTTCTCGCCCAGCCGGCTGCCAATGGCGAAGGTGGCGTCTGTTTCAGGGAATGCGCTGAGGGCGGCGCGCACACGTTCGTTGATGCTGCGCCGGAAGAGGCGCTCGATTAAGCCGCTGCTCATGATTCTACCAGCGCGGAAAGGTCCGCTGCCGTACCGCTGAACAGGTTCAGGTCAACACGCGTGCTGATACCCGCGATCTGCCCGGCGCTGGTGTACTGCCAGAACGCCCAGCCAGCCCAGGGATACACCTGGCAAGGCCAGCCGCTGGTGTAATGCGCCACCCACAACGGGTGCTCTGCCGCCCAGTCAACCCCTGAACGCAGTAACTGGTAATTTGAAAGCACCGGCACCGGCAGAGAGCTCTTCCAGAAGCCCGGGGAGACATACAGCATGGCGGTACGACCGCTGAGTCTGAAAACCTCCTCTGTAAATACTTTGAGCGCCTGGTTGAAACCGCTTTTGCCCAATCCTGGGGTTTCGATGTCCACGCAGGGCGGCAGGGTTGCCTGGCCTCCCGCCAGTTCTTGAAGCGTGCGCAGGTAATGCCGCGCCTGCGCCAGCGGGTCATAACGCGGCAAAAAGAAATGGTAACTACCGGTGACGATCTCGGCGGCGGCGGCGCCACGCATGTTCTGCTCGAACATCGGGTCGATGTAGCCCTCGCCTTCACTGGCTTTGATGATGGCGAAGCGCACGCCGCTGCTTCTCACTTTTTGCCAGTCGATCCAATCCTGGTGGTGGCTGACGTCAATACCAAATAACATAAGTAAGTCCTTTCGTGAATGAGAGCCAAGGCCGGAAGCCTGATAAGCGCCCAGCGCTCAAATGGCGCCCGGGTCATTGATCTCAACTGACGATTGTTAAAATTTCCCCTCCATCCCAGTCAGCGGGTCGCTGCCGGGGATGATGAAGGAGGGCGAGGTAGGTGACCAGTCCAGGTTTTCCAGGCAGGCGCACAACGCCGCGGAGAGCACCCAATCATCATGAACTGGCTCGCCGCTGGCGGTGTCACGCGTTCCGTCTGGTACGCCCCAGCGCAGGCGCTGGTCCGGGCCGCTGCCCACCTGGAATTGACTGGCTGCAAGCTGGGCGAAGAATTGCGCCTGCCAGCGTGCCTGCTCTGGCTGACGTTCACCGTCCAGCTGTGGCTCACGCCAGCGCCCTGAATCCACCACGCCGAGGTAATCCCAGCCGAGTTTGGATTTGGAGGCGGCGTTGAAGGTGAAAGGCAGCACGCGCCCCGGCAGTGAGCGTTCGAGGAAAGAACTCAACCCGGCGCCGATGCCAGTGGCGTCTACCACCACAACCCGCGCCTGCCAGCTCAACGCCAGCGCGCGCACCTCGCTGTGCAGGCGGGTGTGATTCACTCCCGTCCACTGCTGGCGCAGCACCGGGATGTAACACGGCAGCGGAACGCCTTCTGTGGCGGGTTCAACGCGCACGATGGTGAGCGCGTTACTGTCGCGGCTCGGGTTGGATGAGGCAGGGGCGCCATCGCTGGCGCGGGCGACTGCGTCTTCTCCCGCCACATCCAGCAGCAGCGCATAATGGCTGCCGGGCAGGGGTTCGGCTTCGGCGCTTTCAGCAGAACGCATACGCGCCAGGCGGTCAGGTGGGAACATACCGCCTTCGCCGTCTACCTCTTCGGAGTAGTACTGTGTGCGCACAGCGGGATGAGCCCTGCCCAGGCGTTCCACCGTTTCTTCCACGTGGTGGCGGTAGGCAGCGACCTCGGCAGCTACATCATCCGCGGTGAGCCGGAAAACGCGCCGTAGACCATCACGCTTTTCAGCCTCTCGGGCGCGGCGTAGCTGCTGCGCCAGCAGCGTGCGGCTGGTCCAGGCGGTGCCCCAAAAAACGCGCGTGGCGTTGGTGGAGGCGCTCATCGGCGCCACATCTTTTTCATATTTAACGCACAGAACGTCTTGCGCTTCATCCACCTCCAACAATGCGCTGGCAGTGGCGCCGACGATGTTGCTCTCAGGCGCGGCAGAAAGGAAGGTGATGCGCGCTTCGCCGATACGGTAAGTGGAACCGGATTCTTTAACCCAAATGCGCTGGGTGAGCTTGTTCTTTTTTACCGTACGTTCGAGGCGGCGCATGGCAGTGAGTGCCTGAGGTTTCAGCGTGGGCGAGACTTTCACCATCTCCACCGGGAAGTTGGAAAACAGGGTCAGCAGGTAGGTCTCGAGCTGCGCCTGCAGTTCGTTCTTGCCGCTCTGGCGCGGAAAAATGACCACCAAGCTGAGGCCGCGTTCGTTGAGCACTGAATCAAAGATGGCGCTGAGCACGCCGCGCTGGTATTTGCGCAGCGTGATCCCCGAAGCCATCTGGGTGAAGCGTTCGGGTTCTCTTAGAAGCCATTTGTAGTGCGGGATGAAGTTTTGCACGCAGTCCTCAGTTGAATGGCGAAAATTTGGCGCTTCAGGCACATCACGCCCCGCTTTTCACCTGTTCTTGAACTTCTGCCCAAACTTCTTTAACTCTGGCCACTCCTCCTCCAACTCCAGCAATGCCTGCCGCAGCAGGGCGGCGGGGTCGAGGTCCAGGTTGTTGAGGTCGCGGCGGGCTTTCAACAGGCGCGCCAGCGCGGGAGCGGTCTTGCCGACCGTGTCGAGCAGCTCGAGCTGCTCCTCCAACGACAGATCATCGCTTTGTTTGGCAGCAGCCTTGTGGATGAGCTCGCGCAAGATGTCAATCTCGCGGTCCAGCCCTTCAGGGGTGGTCAGGTCGCGGGTGGTTTGCACTCCGCGCGTGGGTGTGGTTGCGGTCTTTTTCTGTGTCATACTCCTCCATATAGAAATAATGTTCTATTTCGTTAGCCCTATCATCCCACGCCCGGCGCACTTTGTCAACTTGCCCCAGGGGAAAATTTTTAAGCAAAAACTTGCCAGAATGGCAAGTTTTTGGGGAAAATGAATGGAGTGCGCCGCTTCAGGCGCAGGTTCTTTTCTGTTTTACACTCCTTTTACGCAAGGCAAAAACCAGTCGTTGACGCGCCGGGAAGGGAATTCAGCTGATTCCGATGAGGCAGCGCGTTCGCCGCCGCGTTATTGCTTGCGCGGGGTTCAGGAGGTGAAAGAAGCCAGCAGCCAGCGCGCCAGCAGGCTGATGAGGATGGCGTATAAAAAGCTGGCGAAGGTGCCTATGATGATGTACTCCGCTTGCTTACGGTTCTCACTGTCTTTCAGTTCACCGAAGCGCAGGATGGATTTGGCGGTGATAAGAAAACCCACCCCGGCGAACTGCCCGCTGAGAATGAAGACGAAGATCAACAGCCGCTCCAGGTAGCCGATATACCTGCCGCCTTCTTTCAACCCTGATACCGGGCGCAGGCTGTTGGGACGGAACTTTTTATTGAGCTGCGCTTGAAAAGGTTGCAGGAACCAGCCGATGAGCCAACCGCCCAGCAGCGTGAGCAGCAACGCGCCTGCCAAAACAATGACCACCTGCAGGGCGGAGAGCGCCGGAGCGGGCATGGTCGCCATAGGGAGTAAAAGCGTCAGCAGTGTCAGGTGGATCAAAGTTACCTCCGAGAGATGAGCTTACCAAGTCGCTGTTTCATACACGGGTAATGGCGTCTTCATAGAAGATCAGGCTTCTTTTGATGGTTGGCCAGGCGGAACGGCTGATATTGTTGGAAACAGACGGCTGACGGATGGGCGCCGGGTGCCAGCGCTGGGCGATCTGGGTTTGCGTCAGCCCTTGCAGCGCCCAATAAACCGCCTGGCATTGGCTGGCTCTCCACGAGGTCACCAGGGTGTCCACCAGTTCCACCAGGATGACCGCGGCATTGTGTGCCAGGCTGTCTTCCGGCGCCGCGAACCCCAGCGCCATTCGCTGGCTGCCCGAAAGCGTTTCCAACAGGTGACCAGATGCTGTGTACGCCGAACCGTAGCCGGCGGAGACGTTATTCTCGGGGATGAACTCCACCTCACCGATACCGATGGCGATGCGCGAGTCGAGCTTCCTTTCGCTGACCGCGAAACGGAGGTAAGTGCGGATGTACAAACTGATTTCGAGCGATTTCTCAGGGCGGGCGATGATCAATTGCCAGCTGTCGCCGCGAAAATTGCTGATGTCGTGACGCACAGCCTGTGGGTAGCGCTCGCGCAGCATGGCAGACAACCGGGGGAAGGTTTCGAACAGTTTCTGCCGATCGCGCGGCAAAAGATTGGAGGAGTTAACGATATCTCCGGTTAATACGGCGTGTTCCAGTGAGACGTTTGTGTTCATCGGATGGACCTGCGGTTGTGTTTCTGATGCTCATTATAACAGATTATAGGCGAAAAGGCTATACAGTCAAAATATAGAGTGAAAGACTATAAATAATGTATATAGCCGACCAGTCTATATCAAACGTCTGCGCCGCCGCAAGGCGCTCCTGACTACCACACGCCCCACGCCAACCATGCGCCGGCGTCGACATTAATAAGGCAGGGGAGCGTCTGCACAGGTGTCGGCGCCTATTTCTGGCAGAATGAGCGGTGTTTTTCAGGGTTTCTTATACGGATATCTGGACAAAATGCCCTAAAAGGTGTATAGTTCGCCACCGAACTAATTAATTGAAAGAGGGAAGAATTGACGGAATCTCAAGGTAAACCACAACGCATGCGCAGGCTGCTGGAAGAGATGGCCGCCGGTGAGGATATCCAGGGGATGGAAATTGCCCGCGGCATCCGCGTGCTCAACCGCCTGTATGACCTGGCGGTCAGCCGTTCAGCAGAGTTCGGAGAGCTTTCCGGCGCGCGGCTGGGCATCCTGCTGCGCCTGCTGATGGAAGAAGAGTGCGGCAATACGGCGGGGGTGAACCCCACCCGTCTCAGCCATTTCCAGGATGTGAAGAAAAACACTATCACCTCCCTGCTCAAAGGGCTGGAGGAAAGCGGGCTCATTGAACGCGCGCCCGACCCCGCGGATCGCCGCGCCGCGCTGGTGCGCATCAGCCCGGCAGGGCGCGAGCTGGTTCGTTCCACCGCGCCAGCGCGCTTCGCTTTTTTGAACCGAGCCGCCGCCGGCCTTGACGCGGGCGAACGCCGCCAGCTGCTGGAGTTGCTGAATAAACTACGCACCTCCCTGCAGCCGCACGCTTGCTGCCGACCTTCTGTGGAAGATTGAATCAATCGAAAAGGAACCTGTACCTGTATGTTGCGCATCTTTCGTTACCTTAAACCTTACACCCTTTCCGTGCTGGTGGTCATCCTACTGCTGTTTGGGCAGGCCATGGCTGAGCTGTCGCTGCCCAATTACATGTCCAAGATTGTCAATATCGGTATCCAGCAGGGCGGAATCGAAAACGCTGTGCCGGAGGTGCTGCGCTCCAGCCAGCTTGAGCGTATGCTGCTGTTCCTCACCCCTGATGAACAGGCGGCTGTGCGCGCTGCTTACACCCCGCTTGAGCCCTCCTCGCCTGCGTATGACCGGCTTATCCGGCGCTTTCCCGCTGCCGTCAGCGGAGAAACGCTCGCCCGTGTTGACCTGACGCCTGAGCAGATCGAAACGCTGAACCCGCTCAGCGGACGCGCGCTGCTGGCAGTATCCATGCTGGAACAGGCAGCCAGCGACCCGGCAAAGGCCGCCGCCCTCAGCCAACAAAGCGGTATGGACCTCAGCCGCCTGCCCGCAGGCGCAGATGTGTTCGCCCTGCTACATCAACTGCCCCCAGAGCGGCTGCAGCAGATGGTTTCAATTGTCAGGGGTCGGTTTGACGCGCTCGACAGTAGCATGATCACCCAGGCGGCCGCCGCCGCGGTAAAAACCGAGTACATCGCGCTTGGCGCTGACGCGCAAAAGCTGCAGACGGCTTACATCCTGCGTATTGGGGGAAAGATGCTGCTGCTCACGCTGATGGTGGCGCTGGCGGTCATCATCATCAGCCTGCTTTCGGCGCGCACCGGGGCTGGGTTTGCGCGCGACCTGCGCAGCGACATCTTTAGCAAGGTCGCGAGTTTTTCCAAGGCTGAGTTCGAGAGCTTTTCCACCGCTTCGCTTATTACGCGCTCCACCAATGATGTGACCCAGATGCAAATGGTCACCACTATGGGCATGCGCATGCTCTTCTTCGCCCCTATGATGGCGGTGGGCGCCATCATCCGCGCGGTTGAAAAGAGCCCTTCGATGACCTGGATCATCGCGCTGGGAGTGGGAACGCTGCTGGTGATGGTCATTACCATTTTTTCTGTTTCATTGCCGCGTTTTCAACGTATCCAAACGCTGATAGACCGCCTGAATCTGGTGACGCGTGAGAACCTTTCTGGCATCATGGTCATCCGCGCCTTTAATTCACAGGAATTCGAACTCAAACGCTTTGATAAAGCTAATATAGACCTGACGGAAAATTCGCTCTTCGTCGGACGCGTGATGGTGACGCTCTTCCCGCTGATGACTCTCATCATGAGCGGGCTATCACTGCTCATCATCTGGGTGGGCAGCCACCAGGTGGCAGCATCAGCCTTGCAGGTTGGCGATATGATGGCTTTCTTGCAATATGCCATGCAGGTGGTCTTTTCTTTCTTGATGATTTCCATGATGTTCATCTTCCTCCCCCGCGCCGCTGTTTCAGGACGCCGTATTGACGAGGTGCTGCGCGTTGAACCTGCTATTAAAGACCCCCCTCAGCCCAAACCCTTTGACAGCAATTCGCGCGGTCTGGTCGAGTTTCGTAATGTTTCATTCCGCTACCCCAATGCAGAAGAGAACGTCTTGTGCAACATCAGCTTTACCGCCAGGCCTGGAGAGACCACCGCCATTCTCGGCGGTACCGGTTCTGGTAAATCCACCCTGGTCAACCTCATCCCGCGCTTCTTTGACGTGAGCGAAGGCGAGATCTACGTAGACGGCGTGGATGTACGCGAGGTCGCGCAAGCAGACCTGCGGCAGCGCATTGGTTACATCCCGCAGCACGGTGTGCTTTTTACGGGCACGGTTGCCAGCAACCTGCGTTATGGCAATGAGAACGCCACAGCAGAAGAATTGGCGCAAGCCGCGCAGACCGCCCAGGCGGCTGATTTCATCGCTGAGATGGAAGGCGGTATGGATGCCCCCATCGCGCAGGGCGGCACGAACGTTTCAGGCGGGCAGAAGCAGCGGCTGGCGATCGCCCGCGCGTTGCTCAAGCACCCGCCCATCTATATATTTGACGACGCCCTATCTGCCCTGGACTATAAAACAGATGCCCGGCTGCGTCGCGCGCTGGCGAATGAAACCAACAGAAGCACCATGCTGATTGTGACGCAGCGCGTTTCCACGATCAAGCACGCCGAGCAGATCGTGGTGCTGGATGATGGCGAGATTGTTGGCAAGGGTACGCATGATCAATTGATGCAGAGCTGCGAGACTTACCGCGAAATGGTGGCTTCTCAGCTCAGCGGAGAGGAGTTGCTGCGATGAGCCAGGCGAACACTCCCTCCAGGCAAACCATGCCCTTACGCACTCACGGCCCAGGCGGCGGCCCCCCCGGCATGTTGCGCGGCGGTGAAAAGGCGCGCGATTTTAAAGGCACGATGAAAAAGCTGGTGCGCTACCTCGGCCCCTATAAATTCCACTTCCTCGTTGTGCTGCTTCTGGCGGTCGCCTCCACGGTGTTCAATATCGTTGGACCAAAGATCCTCGGCAGGGCAACCACCAAGGTCTTTGAAGGCGTGGTGAGCACGATCGCCGGTACAGGCAGCGGGATTGATTTTGTGGGAATCGGCAACATCCTGCTTTTGTTGGCGGGGCTTTATATCGCGGCTGCAGGTTTTGGCTTTATGCAGGGATGGATCATGACTGCGGTCTCGATGAAGCTAACTTACAACTTCCGCCGAGAAATCTCCGAGAAGATCAACCGTCTGCCACTGCGGTATTTTGATTCCACCAGCCAGGGCGAGGTGCTTTCACGCGTTACCAACGATGTGGATACCATCAGCCAAACCATGAACCAAAGCCTGACCCAAATCATCACCTCGGTGATTACCCTGGCAGGCGTGCTGGTGATGATGATCTCCATCAGCTGGATGATGACGCTGGTGGTACTGGTCATTCTGCCTACCTCAGCCGTTTTCATCCGCGTGCTGGTGAAGTATTCGCAGAAATACTACAAACAACAGCAAGACTATCTGGGGCATGTAAACGGGCACGTGGAAGAAATGTACGGCGGGCACATTGTGGTGAAAGCCTTTAATGGTGAAAAGCGCAGCCTGGAGGAATTCAACCGCCTGAACAGCACTCTCTATCACTCCGCCTGGAAATCACAGTTTGCCTCGGGTTTGATGATGCCGATTATGAACTTTGTCGGTAATCTCGGGTATGTAGGGGTGGCGGTGCTTGGCGGCGTGCTCGCCTTCCGCGGAGTGATTACTGTCGGTGATATCCAGGCTTTCATCCAGTACGTGCGCAATTTTACCCAGCCGCTTACCCAAATTGCCAACATCTCCACTGTGCTGCAGCAAACCGCGGCGGCTTCCGAACGCGTGTTCGAGTTTCTGTCTGAAGCCGAAGAAATACCTGACACTGACACGCCAGTGCAACTGCCTGCAGTGCGGGGGCATGTCGAATTTCGCGACGTGCGCTTTGGGTATGTCCCTGAAAAGACCATCATTCACAACTTCTCTGCGGAGATAATGCCCGGTCAGAAGATTGCGATCGTCGGTCCTACCGGCGCTGGCAAGACCACCATGGTGAAACTGCTAATGCGTTACTATGATATCCAGGGGGGCGCGATACTGGTGGACGGGCATGACATCCGCGAGTTCAGCCGAGAGGGGCTGCGCGACCTGTTCGGCATGGTGCTGCAGGATGCCTGGCTGTATAACGCATCCATCATGGAGAACATTCGCTATGGTCAACTGGATGCCACGGATGAAGAGGTGTACCAGGCTGCCCGCACGGCCAATGTGGACCACTTCATACGCACCCTGCCAGAAGGGTACAACATGGTGCTGGATGAAGAGACCACCAATATTTCTCAGGGGCAGAAACAACTGCTGACCATCGCCCGCGCTGTGCTCTCTCGACCGAGCATCCTCATCCTTGATGAGGCTACCTCATCTGTAGACACGCGCACCGAGGTGCTTATCCAGAAAGCCATGGACAATCTCATGCGCGGTCGCACCTCTTTCATCATCGCCCACCGCCTATCCACCATCCGCAACGCCGACCGGATTTTGGTGATGAACAACGGCGATATTGTGGAGCAGGGCACCCACCAGGAACTGCTCGCCAGAAATGGTTTTTACGCTTCGCTGTACAACAGCCAGTTTGAAGAAGCCGAAATCTACTGACGCTTGCGAAACCCAAAGCCCCCGCATCCGGCGGGGGCTTTGAGGTTTGATAAAGCAGCCATCCTCAGCGGAGGATGAGCACGTATGCCCGCTCGATTGCAGGGTCAAGCGCGCCCAATTCTCTCTCCCACAAGCGGTTGGAGATGTGGCATAATCACTGGCATAACGGGTTTTTAAGGAAATTTCAATGGAGATCAATCACATCTGTGTCATTGGCCTGGGTTACATCGGTCTGCCGACCGCCAGCATGTTCGCCCAAAATGGCGTCAGGGTTACCGGCGTGGACGCCAACCCGCGCGTGGTGGAGAGCTTACAACAGGGCAAAGTGCACATCCATGAACCCGGGTTGACGGAAGTGGTTACAACGGTGTTACGCGATGGCACGCTGGCCATTGCTTCAGCTCCTGTTGAGGCTGACGCCTTCATCATCGCCGTGCCCACGCCATTTTATGATGATAAGAAAGCAGACCTCAGCCACGTTCGCGCTGCTGCCGAATCGCTGGTGCCGGTGCTGCGCCGTGGAAACCTGGTGGTGCTGGAATCCACCTCACCGCCGCTGACCACACAGAATGTGTTAAGACCCATTCTGGAGCAATCCGGGTTGAATGCAGGGGAAGATTTTTTACTGGCTTATTCGCCTGAACGGGTCTTACCGGGTCAGATTATGAAAGAACTGGTGGAGAACGCCCGCGTCATCGGCGGCATCAACCCGGCTTCAGCGCAGGCTGGTAAAGACCTGTATCTCAAGTTTGTTCGTGGCGAAGTTGTCCTCACAGACGCGGCGACTTCTGAGATGGTCAAGTTGATGGAAAACACATTCCGTGATGTGAACATTGCCGTTGCCAATGAGTTTTCACGCCTGGCGGAGCGTTTGGGCGTAGATGTTTGGGAAGCCATCCGTATTGCCAACCGCCACCCGCGCGTGCGCATCCTCAACCCCGGTCCTGGTGTGGGCGGTCACTGTATCAGCGTCGACCCATGGTTCCTGGTGGAATCCGCACCGGATATCACCCATCTGATTCGCGCGGCGCGCGAGGTGAACGATACTCAACCGGAGTTTGTGCTCCAATCACTTAAAACAATATTACCGAGCCCGCAAGGAAAACGCGTGGCAGTGCTCGGTTTGGCTTATAAACCGGACGTGGATGACCTGCGGGAAACCCCCTCGCTGGAAGTGGTGCGCGAGCTGGTATTGGCAGGCGCTACAGTGACAGCCTGGGAACCATACAAACCAGACTTCAAGGCTCCCAATATGAAGATGGCAGCCAGCCTGGAGGAAGCCATTCAGGACGCTGATGTATTGTTGCTGCTGGTTGGTCACAGCCAGTTCAAAGCCCTGGACCCTGAGGTGGTGGCGCAAAAAACCAGCGCGCGCCTGGTTCTGGACGCAGTAAATGCCTGGCCCAGCCAACCCTGGCAGGACGCCGGGTTTACATTGAAAAAACTGGGCAACGGGAAACCTTTGTAATGATGACCCCGTTGCGCGTACTCTCCATTTTTGGCACTCGCCCCGAGGCGGTGAAGATGGCGCCGGTGGTGCAGGCGCTCAAGAGCCAGCGCGGCGTTGAATCTCGTGTGTGTGTTACCGCGCAGCACCGCGAAATGCTCGACCAGGTGCTGGCCTTGTTTCATATCCAACCAGACCATGACCTGGACCTGATGCGCCCCGACCAATCACTGGTTGAACTCACCTCTGGCATCCTTACCCGACTGGACCCGGTACTGGAAAAGGAGCGCCCCGATTGGGTGCTGGTGCAGGGAGACACGACCACGGTGATGGCAGCCGCGCTGGCGGCTTTTTACCGCGGCATCCGGGTGGGGCATGTGGAGGCCGGTCTGCGCACCGGTGATAAACGCCAGCCGTTTCCTGAGGAGATCAACCGCCACCTTACCACGGTGCTGGCTGATTTACATTTTGCCCCCACCGAACGCAGCCGCCTTAACCTGCTGCACGAAGGGGTACCGGAGGCACACATCAGAGTGACCGGCAACACGGTCATTGATGCCTTGCAGCAGATTATCCGCACTGACCCGCCGGCGCAGGTACGCGAATGGCTGGATGAGTGGGGCGTACGCCCCGGCGGTAGAAGGCTGGCGCTGGTCACGGCGCACCGCCGTGAAAACTTCGGCAGCCCGATCGAGCATATTTGCGAGGCGCTAAAGACCCTCAGCCATCGATACGGCAATGAGCTGCACATTGTGTACCCGGTGCATCTCAACCCGAATATCCAGGAACCGGTGTATCGGCTGCTGGCGGGGATCCCAAAAGTTAGCCTTATCAAGCCGGTAGATTACATTTCTCTCATCCATTTGATTAAGAACGCGTACATTGTCCTTACTGATTCCGGCGGCATCCAGGAGGAAGCGGCAGGCTTGGGTAAACCCACACTGGTTCTGCGCGAAGTGACAGAACGCCCTGAGGGTGTTGAAGCAGGCGTGCTCAGGCTGGTGGGTTCAAACAAGGATCGTATTGTGCGTGAAGCTGCGCGGCTGCTGGATAACCCCGACGCATACACGGAAATGGCGCGTACGACCAGCCTTTTTGGTGATGGGAAGGCGGCGGGCAGGATTGTGGAAGCGCTCCTCAACCAACCGAAACGACCCGCTTAGGTTAAAAAAGGGGAAAGTGTGAACCTGTTTCAGCCATGTAAAATTTGCATACTACCGCGCAAACTGGGGTTGGGCGGACCGGCGTCTTTTCAGATAGGCTTGGTCGACGCCATGCAGCGGCGCGGTATCACGGTGTGCCATGACCCGCTTGAAACAGGCGTTGCCGCTATCCTGGTCTTTGGCGCGGCACAAAACACAGGCGCATTAACCCTCGCTCAGCGCGCCGGGGTACGTGTGGTGCAGCGCCTGAACGGCATGAACTGGATCCATCGCCGCCGGTTTACCGGCGTGCGGCATTTCGTAAAAGCCGAATATGGTAACTTGAAACTGCGCAGATTGCGTAAAAGCGCTGACCGCGTTATTTATCAGAGCGCCTTTTCACGCTCATGGTGGGAACGGGAAAACAGCGTACTGGATAAACCTCAGTTTGTTATTCACAATGGTGTAGACCTGGGTTACTTCTCGCCCCATCCGGCCAACCTTCCACACGACCGTTATCGCTTGCTGATGGTAGAGGGTCACCATGGTGGTGGTTACGACCAGGGATTGCTCACCGCGGCGCGCCTGCTGGAAGGTTTGCGCTGCGTGGCTGACCGTGATTGTGAATTGGTTGTGGTGGGAGATGTGCCGACGAACTTAAAACAACAAATCACCTCGATTACCGCGCCAATCAGCTGGTTGGGGGTGGTTGAGCGCGCAAAGATACCGGAGATCGACCGTTCAGCGCACCTGTTGTTTTCAGGAGATATCAACGCCAGTTGCCCCAACTCGTTGATCGAAGCGATGGCTTGCGGTTTGCCTGTGGTCGCTTATGCTACCGGCGCGCTTCCTGAGCTCGTCAGCGAAGAGGCCGGTCGTTTGGCGGCGTATGGAGGTGATGTGTGGAAGCTTGACCCGCCGGATATTTCCGCATTGACAGACGCTGCCTGGCAGGCGTTGCAGGGCAGGGATGAGTTGAGCCGCGGCGCCAGGTTACGGGTGGAAGCGAACTTTGATATTGAAAAAATCGCTGAAAAGTATATAGAAGTGCTGTTGGGGGATTGAGCGAAGAAGAAACTCAGCGAACCCTTTTACTGTTGCGTGTATACAACAATGTGCCGATACCGACAACAAGCAGGATGGTGATCACCGCAAGGATCACCCCGTCGGTCAAGCCATACTCTGATGAAAGAGGGCGTTCGGTGGCGGCCACAGTGGCATTGAGGGTTAAAGTCACGGGCGTAGGCGTGGCCAGCGGGTCGAATTCATCCCCCGGCTTTGGCCCGCTTAAGAGCATCGCGCCGGCCAGCAGCGCCAGCACAAACAGCAACAACAACAGCCTGCCCGCGACACCAGGTTCTTTGAATAATTTTTGCCACTGCTTGCGCAACATACTTCTCACGTTCTCATTCCAGTGGTACCTCAGCCAGTGATTTGATGATCTTATTGGCTGATTCGATATAAGTGGTTTGCTGCCGTATCATCTCGCTAGTGGCCTGGGCGAATAGCGGGCCAACCCTGGAAATGATGTGGGCAGGCGGAACTACACGCGCGCTTTCGGCCAACTCAAGAAGTATACCTGATACTTCGTTGTTCTTCCATAAACTCAACGCCGTCCGACTCACCGGCAACAGGCCCGCGCTTTCTGTCCATTCAGCCTGGAACCGGGGTTCCACCAGGTAAGCCGCAAGCTGACGGTAAAGCTCGAAGTGCTCAGGCGAGGAAGCCGGGAAGGCGATGACCCACCCGTCAGCGAGCGACAGGCGTTTTTCAGAGAAAGACGGGACGGAAGTGATGGCGATGTTTTCCGGCCGGGCTGAAAGGTATTGCGAAGCCCGTACGACCGCGTAGGTCGCTTGCGCATCCAGTACGGCTTGCCACGAATCCTCAAAACGGTTGCTGTTCGTCAGCCAGTATGGAAACACATCTGCATTTGCCCCTTCAGCCAGAAACATCAAGGTTTGCTGCAGCGGCACTTCATCTACTGTGATTTGCGTCTCGTTCTGTGTGAAGGTTCCGCCTTTTTCCAGATACAGGAGCTGGGTGGTCAACCCCTGGGCTTCGCCAGCCGGGAAGGCCAGTATCTTGCCTAACTGGATCACCTCCTGCCAATAAACGGGTGGGTAGGCCACCTGCTGGTTTTTGTACGCCAGGCAGAAAACATCCGCCGCAAAAGGCAGGCCATAGTCCAGCCCATTCACACGAACCAGGTCTTCAGCGAAGGCAAAATGATCTGCCTGGTTTGCCTGGTTCTGTTCGGCTTCAACTGGCACGATCAATCCCTGACTGACCGCAATGGCCAGGTCAGCATGCGGGAGGATGAGCAAGCCCGGTACGACTGCCGGGGCTGCCAGGGTGGCGGCGCTGAGAGAATCCAGCAGGCTGCCCGGCCCGCTAAGCGCTTTAACCCGGACCTCAATGGTGACCTCGGGATGGTCATAGCGAAAGGCCTGAAGCCGTTCCTGGATGCGCCGCCCCGCGGACGAGCCGTTTTCAGGGTCGAAAGCAGGGGGCAGCCAGAAGATGATTTTATCCAACTTATCTTCCACTACCGCAGGCAGCTCTGTTTTTTGCATATCGTGAGTCAAAGTCGCCTGAGGGGACGCTTCCGGCTGGGTCGCCAGCGCTGTGCGCCGCGGGAACGGTATCTCATTCAGTAGTTGTTGGCAGCCCGTGGCTGTAATAAAAAAAACCAGGGCAAACAACAGGGTGGCTGACCTGGCGAGGAGTCTTTTCATTTTTTCTCCAGCTTGATCTCCCGGCTCAATAACCCTGTCAGCAGGGTGAGCGCGTGCGCATAATCATCCATGTCGATCATTTCGGAAGGTGAATGCACGTAGCGGCAGGGGATTGAAAGCGCGCCTGATGGCATCCCCCCTCTTGAAATTTGCATCGCGCGGGCATCCGTAGAGCCGACATCCAGCACTTCAAGCTGGTGAGGAACCTTCAGTTCCCTGGCGGTCCTGACCATCCAGTTCACCACGGCCGGGTCAGCGATATGCCCAACATCTCGCACCTTGATGGCGGGTCCTTCCCCAAGGTTCACCTGCATCTTCACCCCCAGAATATCGCCTACAGGGGTGACATCCAGCGCAATGCCTAAATCGGCATCCAGCTGATAAGCGGCTGTGGTCGCTCCACGCGAGCCCACTTCTTCCTGAGTGCAAAAAACGAAGAGCAGCTCGTGCGGTGATTGTTTTACCCTCTGGATGGTTTCGATCATCAAGGCGCAGCCACAGCGGTCGTCCAGCGCTTTGGAACTGACCCGTTTGCCCAGATCCAGAAATTCGCGGTCAAAAACGGCCAGGTCGCCGATTTTGACCGGGCAATCCTTTTCACTGATGGCGCCGATGTCAATAAAGAACTGGCTGATGGGTTGGATTTTCGAAACCTCATCATGTCGATCTGAGTTGATCACGCCACGCGTGCCATTAAGGAATACCACACGCCCACCGGCGAGGTAGCGGGGCAAGACGCCGCCGAGGTTGCTGAACCTCACCAGCCCCTTCTTTTCAATGTGGCTGACGATGAGGCCAATTTCATCCATATGCGCGGCGACCATCACCCGCATACCGCCTGGCGCCTTTGTGCCCACCTGGGCGATGAGGTTGCCCATGGCGTCTACGCGCGTTTCTCGCACGTACGGTTTGATGATTTCTCGAATGGTCTCGCGGATGGCGGATTCATAGCCAGACGGTCCGGGTATCTGTGTAAGTTGCTTGATCAACTCTTTCATAAGTGTTCCTCTTGTGCGTTGGGTTTATCGGTCGGCATTGAGAATACTGCGATCGGCTTTTTCGAGCGCCTGGTAAAGCAACGCCAGGGTGTTTTTCCAATCGCTCAATCTGGCGTGCAGGATCGGAGAATGAGCGTATCTTCCCGGAACTGAAACTGAAACGCTTGGCACGCCACCTCGGGTTATGTGAATGGCGCCTGCATCGGTACCTCCGCCTCCAGGTTGCCGGAACTGGTAAGGGATTCCACAGTCTTCGGCAATGCGCGTCAGGAACTGGATAAGGCGCGGGTCTGAAATAGTGCCCGCGTCTGCCAGGTAGATGGCCGGGCCAGCACCAAGCCGGCAGTTATACAGCACGTTCTCATCTTCGCTTTCATCTAACGGCAGGTCGAAGGCCGGGGTTGAATCGACCACAAACGCCATATCGGGCTCAAAGTCGTAAGCGGCAACACGCGCTCCACGTAACCCCAGTTCCTCTTGCACGGTGAAGGCGAATAAAACTTCCGCTGTTCCGGGGTTCAGCCTGGCGAGTTCAATCAAGGTTGCTACGCCCAGGCGGTCATCCAGCGCTTTGCCAAAGAGGCTGTCGCCACTGCGCCAGAAGCGCGTGGCGAAAGTAGCGTAATCACCGACACTTGCTTTGCCAGCGCAGCCTGGGCTGAGATCAATTCGCAGTTGACCCAGCGGGGTGACTTTAGCGCGCTCAGCAGGGCTGGTGAGGTGAACTGGTTTACTGCCGATCACCCCGGGCAGATGGTCTTTACCGACCAGCACAGGCTTTGCCAGCAGCTGCCGTTCGTCGATCCCGCCAACCGCTTCGAAGGCGTAGCACCCTTCAGTGTCTGCCTGCACCAGCATAAAACCGACTTCGTCCATATGCGCGGCGAACATCACCCGAGCAGCATCTGCTGTTTTGGTGTGTTTTATGGCCAGCAGGTTGCCCATGCGGTCAACCCGGTATTCGTCGACCAATGGGCGGATTTCTTCAATCACTATTTGACGGACTTCATCTTCGTTTCCTGACACACCAACAGCGTTGCTCAACTTTTCGAGCAGTTTCAACTGAGGGCGAGAAATTTTGACTCTGTTTTCATTCACGCCGCACCTCCTTTGAAGAGTGACTCCAGGCTGCCCGAGGTGAGGGTTGTAATAAAACGGGCGAGCAAACGCCCGGCGCGATGAATGTCTTTGAGGGCGACCATTTCGTACGGAGTGTGCATGTACCGGAGGGGAATTCCAATCACCAGCGTGGGTACTCCAGCGGAACTGATCTGCATCGCCATGGCATCGGTGCCTGAACCTTTCGGCATCGTTTCAATACTGTAGGGCAAATCGATTTCTTCTGCCCGGTCTTTCAACTCTCGGTGCAACGCTGGGTGGATATTGCCGCCTGAGCCGATGGTTACCCCCTTGCCGAGCGGGAAAGTTTCGTAAGTTGATAACCCCGGTTCCTGGGCAAAGGTCACATCAACAGCGATACCAACATCGGGTTTGAGCTCGAACGTCGAGGTGTGCGCGCCTACAGTTCGCACCTCCTCCTGCACGGTCGCCACCGCCCACAGGTCCCACTGAAGCCGGTAGTCTTTGATCTCTTCCAGGCATACGGTCAAAGCGGCAACAGATGCGCGGTTATCCAGGCTGTGACCGCTAAGGTATTTGTCGCCCAGTGTGGTTGGGGCGCTGGCAAACGAAATCACATCACCGATGTGGATGTTCGCCTGGATCTCGTTTGCGCTCAAGCCTGTGTCCACAAACAATTGAGAATACCCGGGGGCGCCCCCCGCTGGCTGGTGCTTCACCAGGCGGTCAGGTAGCATTTGCACCACGCCGGTGTATTCCCTGGCTCCATGAATGGTTACCAGTTGACCGGGCAGTATGCGCGGGTCAACACCTCCCATACTGGTGATCCAGATTAAACCATCTCGAATGTCTTTCACCATGAGCCCGATCGCGTCCATGTGAGCGGCGATCATCAGGCTCGGACGCTTGCCTGGGATTGAAGACCGGCGCAAAGCGTGAAGAGACCCCACGCGGCTGATGTGGATCTCGTCGGTTAGGGGTTCCCACCGTTTGCGGATGATTTCGCATACCGGGCCTTCAAAACCCGCCACACCAGGGGCGCTGAGTAATTCATGTAAAAAAGATTCAATCTGATTCATTCACACTCCACTTTTTTAATGAAAGGGTATTGTGGATTATGGGCCACTGGAGGTTTCAGAGGGTGTTGGAGCGGTTGTTGGTGTTTCTGAAGGGGTTATCGTTTCAGTCATTGAAGGGGTCAGGCTGGGAGTGGATGATGGTATCACATAGGTACGAGTGATCGTGAGCGTGGGGGTAATGGAAGGCGTGAGCGTGTAGGTAGCGGTTGGAAATTGCGCCGAGGGGACAGGCAGCGTGGGCAACTCCTCGGTTGAGGAGGACTGGGTGATGGTCACCTCCTCGGTGACTGTTGGAGTGGCTGTGGGGCGGTTGCGCACCCCATCGCTTACCCACAGAACGATCAGCCCCAACAAATAACAGGGGATGGTGGCAGCGATAACGATGAGCAGTGTTGATTTAATGCGTGTGCGTTTTACCGGGTCCTGTATCATGAGGGGTTCCTGCCCCTCATATTATCACGTGCCTTACAACTGGGCAAGCGTTCATACAGTGATGAAGCAGTCATTTCTTTAGTTCGATATTACTGCTCGCGTTTACCTGGCGGATTTCCTGCTGGACGGTGACGTAAAGGCTTTCCGCTTTGAGGTCAGTGATGGTATAGCAGGGTGCTTTAAGGTGGTCTGCCAGTGACTGCGCTAACCCCTGGTCGAAAGCGGCGTGTTCCATGTTGACCACCACACTATGAATGTTTTCTTTGGCAATCTGGTCAGCGATATGGTAAGCCTCTTCTTGCGGTGAACTGAAGCCGATGGAAACATTGCCTGCGCCATCTGTGAGCACGATAAGCAGAGGCATCACCTCTGGATGCAGGATTTTTTCCTTGCGCAGCACTTCGTAAGCCATCATCAACCCCGCGCTGAGAGGAGTTTTACCGCCAACCGGAATGTCCTTGAGCGCGGCTTCTGCCAGCATCACCGAGTTGGTGGGAGAAAGCACCTGCGTGGCGAGGTTCTTTTGAAAAACGATCAAGCCCACGCGGTCGCGCCGCTGGTAAGCGTCTGTCAGCAGTGACAGAATGGCACCTTTGGTGGCGGCCATGCGCTCAGCCACCGCCATTGACCATGAAGCATCAACCAGAAAAAGGATGAGATTGGCTGCTTTGCGGACGCGCACTTTTTTCATGTAATCTGCCGGTTTCACGGCAAAGGCTACGCGGTGGCGCTCTTTTATTTCAGCGCGTTCTTTCTGGAACGGCGCTGCTGCGCGCACAGTGGCGTCAAACGCCAGGTCATCCGTTTTTCCCTGCGCTGGGCGCGATTGCACATAACGCCCGCGCTTGCGTTCAGTGCGGGTTACGGAGCGCCTGCCGGCGGATGTGCGCATGATTTTATCCAGCGGGGTGTCAAGCTTACGAGGATTGAATTCCTCGCCATTTGGCATCTTCTTACCGGCAGCCCACCAAAAAGGATCGTTCTTGTTAAACGGGTTCTGCAGGCTCGGTTCTGGTTGCCCCTGTTGCGGGGAGGGTCCGCCGGTCTCTTCCGGCGTCAGGCTTTTTTTGGGCTGCCTGTCTCCTCGCCACCCAATTCGGAAATCGTTTCTTCTTCATTCTCGCCGGAAGTACCGCCCTGCAGTTGCTCAATGCGTTCCTGCAGTTCTTCCATGCCCATCTCTTCGCGTTGGAAGGGCCCGCTCTTCAGGCGATGAGGGAGCGCCAGTTCGGCGGCGAGAGCGATGTCGCGGTCGTTGATCTGCCGGCGGCCGTCGAATGCCGCCTGCGCCCGTGATGTTTTAAGGATGACCAGGTCGGAACGGTGACCATCCACATTAAGCGATGAGGTTAGCGCTGCGATGGAAAGCAGGTTCTGGCGGGTGTAGGTTACTTCATCGACCAACTTGCGTGCATTCTCAATCTGGTGCGACAGTTCTTGTTCTTTTTCTTCCCATGAATCGTAAAAATGTTTGGGGTCTTCTTCGAAGGCGATGTTTCGTTCCATGATCTGAACCCGTTCGCGCGCGTCTCGAATGCCGCGAATCTCGACAGATAGCGCGAAGCGGTCAAGCAGTTGAGGGCGCAAATCACCTTCTTCGGGGTTCATGGTGCCCACCAGGATAAAGCGCGCCGGGTGAGTGAAGGAAATCCCTTCGCGTTCCACGATATTCACACCCATGGCGGCCGCGTCTAAGAGCACATCCACCACATGGTCGTCAAGCAGGTTCACTTCATCAATGTAGAGCAGCCCACGGTTGGCCGCGGCGAGCACACCTGGTTCAAAACTGCGCACACCTTTTTGGATGGCTTTTTCAATATCCAGTGTGCCAACCACCCGGTCTTCAGTGGCTGAAACCGGCAAGTTGACAAACGGCGTGTGGCGGGTGATGGCTTCGAGTTTTTCACTTCTTTCAGCGCGTTCGCGGCATTCGGTGCACCAGGTGGCGGGTTTTTCGGGGTCGCAGCCAAAACGGCACTCCGCAACTACTTTGACGCTGGGTAGCAATGCGGCCAGCGCGCGGGCTGCGGTTGATTTTGCCGTACCCCTTTCACCACGGATAAGTACTCCGCCAATTCGTGGGTCCACAGCGTTTAACACAAGCGCACGGCGCATTCTTTCCTGTCCAACGATTGCAGTAAATGGGTAAATTGCGGGCATAAAGCAGTTCCTCAAGATGGTTTTCAGATAGCGCGATAAGTTTACCATAATCCTTTTTCACGGGCGTCTTTCCAGGCTTTTTTCCCTGTTCCCGCGCTGGGTGGAAGATCGCCCGAGAAAAATCAACCTCCCGAGTGATCAACACCGGGAGGTTAAAGTAGGCTCGATGGCTGTGTTTGGTCAGGCGTTATTTTTTTACAGGCCAAGTTCTGACCTGGCGATTAGTAAAAAGGCGAGCACAACGACCAGGATGGCAAGCAGCGAGATGCCGATCATTGTGTAGCCCAGTATCAGGCCAGCAAGGGCCATGCCGTCTCCACTCATCGTGTTTCCGCTCTCACGGATCTCTTTCTTGGCGAGGTGACCTGTGATCACGGCGATGACCGAACCGATAAAGGGGATGATCGTCCACCCGATGATGCCGGCCACCAGGCTGATGATGGCCAGGCTGCTTTCACGTTTGACTATCGGAAAGACTGGAACTCCTTGTTCATAATTGGAAGGGGGCGTTGTCATTTTATTCTCCTGTTGAATTCTTTTCACCTGTTAGATATACGAAGCTTCGGGTTCAAGGTTGCAGGTGCGATGCAAAATGATTCGCTCTTCACCTGTGAAAGGTGGATCAGAGAGACAACCCCCAGGTGCTCTTGGGAAGAACCAGCAACAGAATGATCACCGCGATCAGGCTCAGAACAATAAAACCGATTTGAATGTAGCCCAGGATCAAGCCGGTGGTTGCCATCCCGTCGCCGGTCAGCGCGCCGTGGCTTTCTTTTATTTCCTTTTTTCCAAGGTGACCAGTAATGATGGCCGTGATGGAACCCAGCAGCGGAAGGATTGTCCATCCGAGGATGCCAGTGATCAGGCTGGTAAGCGCGAGCGGGCTGTCTTTTGGGTTTATGGATGGCGGAGGTACCGCCGCCGGCGGTATTTCAAGTCTGGGTGGTAGAGTCATAGTGAAGCACTCCTTCTAATTATTGCAGGACGATGGTTCTTTGCCCGATCAGGAACCGAGCAGGCCGGCAATGGTGACCACTCCCATTACTGCCAGCACGATAATGAAGATTCCTGTCAGGATGATCACGTACCCGAGCATTAAGCCGATATTGGCGAGTGTTTTCCCCTTCATATCCGCAAGACTCTTGCGAATATCGTGACGCCCTTTATGCCCGCTGATCACAGCGATGAGCGCGAAAAACGGGGTCAGGAGAAAAGTCAGAATGGGCTTGGAAGAGACCATCCCAAAAAACCATACGTATGTGCCGATACCCGCGATAAAACTCAGAATCGAGAAAAGACTGAGCGCTTTTTTGGGTTTTGGCGTCTCCAGTGAAGTATCTATTGACGAATTATTTTCTTCTGCCATATATCCTCCTCAATATTAACGATTATACCCACTCAACGTCCTTTGACCATTCACTGATAACGCGACTTTTTTTTTGGATATATGAGTCAGAAATACCTCTCGTTCTGTAACAACCGAATGACCTGCCAGCACAAGTATATTTTCCGAATGGCATTGTTGATCAGCACTCGCATCAGCTCTGGGATTGCATACAATCTTTTTCTTACTATTTCGTCTATGAAGGGATAATCATTTGGATGAGTCATTTTGTTCTCCTTGTAAGGTTTGGTCACCTTAAGGATACTTCTGACTCACCGCTTTTGTTAAGGTTCAACAATTTACAGGAAATATGTTACACCAACTACTTTCCTTATAAGATTCAGATTATTCGCGGCAAGAATTTATATTTATAGTGATTAATTTAATCCACAGCCTCGGTTATTCACCACAATTTTCCAAGAGAGACTGGGAAATGACTCATCAAAATGAGTGCAACCTGTCTGCAGGGACGATTGAAGAGATATTGCGCAACAGATTAGAGGCTGTTCGGGAGATGGTGCGGGTGCTGTTCAACAGTGTCACACAGGCGGAAAGACCAAGTACCTGCAAGCCGGAGAATACGAACGCAGCGCATACCCGAAAGGTCATACCAACGGGTATAAACCGATATTTTGGTGGTTGTTCAACTCAATTACCCCCACATTTAGTGATCCACCGGGGACTTGAACCCCGAACCCACTGATTAAGAGTCAGTTGCTCTGCCAATTGAGCTAGTGGACCGTTCTTCGGGGGTTATTATATCCTAAAAAGAAACACTGTCAAACAACACCAGCCACGCTCAACCTGTGCGGGGTTTTGCTTTTTTCCGCCAGCGCAACACAGCCTTTTTCACTGGCCTTAACCTTAAGGTGAACAGCGCCGCCAGGTAGGCAGCCGTTAGCAGCGGTAAGGTTTTCACCTCTGCAGCGGGAATGAATTTCCCGTTGGCTATCCATGAGTAATGCACCAGCACCAGCACCCCTGCCGGGTACACCATCGTGTGAATTTTCTTCCATGAACCACGGAGGGCTCTCTTCATCTTGTTGAGCGAGGTCACAGCCAATACGCTGAGGATTAGAAAAGCGACCGCTCCTGGCCAAAAGTATGGATGATTGGAAAAACCTTTGACCAAAGCATAAAAATCCATTCGGTAATTCAGGAAAATCAGGATTAATACGTGAACCATCGCGAAATAGAAGGCGTTCAAGCCAAAAGCCTGTCGCAGCGGCCCAATATGGATGTTCCCGGTAAGCGTGCGCAGGGGAGTGATACTCAGCGAAGCCAGCAGGAAAAGGAAGGCAATTCTGCCGGTGATCAGCTGAGCGTTTCGCGCCGGGTATTCTCCCAACCAACCTGCCAGGTAACCCGCCAGCAGGATCAGGAAAACGACCGCGGCGAAAAGATTGACGACAAGCCTCCCCCTGTTCTTGATTCTTTTCCGCCTGGGCTGAACACCTCCTTCCGTGGAGGTATGGTCGTGGCTGATGGAAGTTTCAGGTTCAATGCGCATCTCGAGGTTTTATTAACTTTCTTGAAAAACAGGATGAAACCAACCAGTGAACATTATAAGCGATGTGCACGAACGCCGGTCATCAATGCATCAGTTGTACTGCCGTATGGAGGGTTGGCGCAGTTGGATGGCGATGGACACAGCCAGTAATACGCTGGCGAACACAAAAACGGCGAGGGCTTCGCTGGTCAGCCCTGCCAGCCAACCAGCGACCAATGAACCGATGGGGAAGCCACCCTGAAACAGCAGAATGTACACACTCATCACCCTGCCGCGCAGCTCGTCGGGGACGTGGGTTTGGATGAGCGCGTTCGTGAGGTTGACCACGGTCATCAGGCTCCAACCCATCAATACCAGCATCAGCAAGGAGACCGGCAGCAGACGAAAGAGGGCGAACAGCAATAGCGAAACAGGCATCACCAGGCTGCCGATGCTCCATAACCTGCCACGGATGATGCGCGCGCCCAGATAGGCGATCATCAGCGCTGCGCTCAGCGAACCCAAACCGCGCGCTGAAAGCAGCAGACCATTGGTGCGCACATCTCCGCCCAGCACCCCTGTCGCCCAGGCGGGCATGAGTGCCAGCAATCCAAAGCCAAAGACCGCGCTAGCGGTGAGCATAACCAGCAGAACGCGGATGTTCGCGTCTTTAAACGAGTAGCGCACTCCTTCGGTGAGTGTATGAGCCAGTGATCCCTGCGCAGGGCGTAAAGGGGGTTTGGCAGCGATTTTCATCAACGCCAACGCCAACAGCACCGCGATAAATGAAAGCCCATTGATGGTGAAGCACCATCCAGGACCCAGCCAGGCGTAAACCAAACCGGCAGCCGCCGGACCGATGATGGTGCCCAGATTAAACACCGAGCTATTGAGAGCGATGGCGTTGGTGAGTTCCTGTTTGGGCACCAGGTCCACCACAAATGATTGGCGACCGGGAGCGTCGAAGGCATTGGCCGTCCCCAACAGGAGCGCGAGGAGGATGATGTGCCAGGCGCGCACGGTGCCGCTGAAGGTGAGCACCGCCAGGATGAAAGCCAGAACCATCATTGAACCCTGGGTGATGAGCAGCATTTTTCGCCGTGAAATATGGTCAGCGACGGTGCCGGCGAAAAGCGAGAACAACCACACCGGTATGCCGTTGGCGAAGCCGACAATACCCAACATCATGGGAGACGCGGTCAGTTCGTATACCAGGTATCCCTGGGCGGTGGCTTGCATCCATGTACCGATGAGCGAAACGATCTGACCACCGAACCATAAACGGAAGTTGGGGTGCTGCAAAGAAGAAAAGGTCTGTGATAGCTTATGCTCTAGCATCTGCAGATTATTTTAAGAGTATCCTGATATTGCGCAATTCCTAACTGACTGCCCTTGCGCAAAATCCAGCGCGCTAAAAAAACCGCTAATGATTGGCTACCCGTAAAAGAAAGGGGGGGGCAAAATGATCTCCCGGCTGCCAACAAAAAACTCTTATAATAAGATTGGCTCTGAGCTGGTCCCAATGGAACTGGAGGGCGATGAGTGAGATGATGCGAGAACTTGCTTATAGCTGCATTTTCATGAAAAGGATTGGATGGGGTTATACACACACCCTCACCCTGATGCCCGGCGGAAGGCTTGGAGGGATGGAACACTGGATGGCGGTCAGGCGCGCAAAACCCGACTACCTATGCACACCCTCCTCGTGCCCGAAAATCGGACAATGATGGATTATCCTTTCCCGTGGATTCCCCGATGTTTTACAGCGAATTTATGCGCTTATCCCAGCAAACACTTCGGGCTGAAGGATAGGAAAAAAGTCGGTTCCGCCTGATCATTAATGACGGCGAATCCCAATCGATCCTGCAGCTGCATGTTCACTTGGCCGCTGGCGAGCCAAACCGCGAGGTAAAAAAGGAGTAATACTTTGGAAGATACACTTACCGTGATCATGAAAAGACGCAGCATTCGAAAATTCACCGACCAGCCGGTGGAAAAGGAAAAGATCATCCAGCTGCTGGAAGCGGCTATGGCTGCCCCAAGCGCAATGAACGCGCAGCCCTGGGAGTTTGTGGTGATTACAGAGAAGTCAGTTATGGATAAATTCCGTCGGGCGTTAATGTTCGCGAAAATGAACGCCCCCGCAGCCATCTGCGTGCTGGGCAGCAGCCGCATGCAAAAAGGGAAAGTGGGCGACAAGTTTTGGGTGCAAGATTGCAGCGCCGCCACCCAAAACATCCTGCTGGCAGCCACCGCGCTTGGGTTGGGGTCTATCTGGGTGGGCGTGCACCCCGTGACCATTTTTAGCCGACAGGTGAGCCATATCCTCAACCTGCCGAAAGGCGTGACCCCCTTGAACCTCATTTACATTGGCTACCCGGCAGAAACAAAGGAGCCGCGAACGCAGTACGAGGAAGCACGCGTGCAGTGGGGTCCGTTCCCGCCCGCAGAAAAGAAGCACGCCAAAACTTTCCCGCAAGACCAGTCTATTCTTTTAGACGAGCAATCAAATGACCATACAGATCAATGAAATGTCCGTTCTCCATATTCAGGCGGCGCTTGCCTTATGGAAGCAAATAGAAGGCATGGGGTTGAGCAGCGCAGATGAACCAGGCGCGCTCGCCCGTTTTATCCAGCAAAACGCCGGGTTGTCGTATATCGCAGAAGAGGATGGTCAACTGGTGGGTACCTGCCTGTGTGGCTGCGATGGCAGGCGAGGTTACCTCTATCACCTGGCGGTTCTACCTCAGTACCGTCGGAGGGGGCTGGGCAGCGCTTTGGTGCGCACCGTCTTCACGGCTTTACACAAGAGAGATATTCATAAGTGCCACATTATGGTCTATACTACTAATCATAGCGGTTTAAAATTCTGGCAGGCAGATGGTTGGGTACGCAGACCGGAGATCGTGCTGATGTCGAAAGAGATCGAGGTGCGCGATGGTCCGGCAGCTTGATGAGGGAAGCGATGAAAGCGAGTAAAGTGGCGATAATCCTCAGCCTGTGCTTGTGGGTGCTCACAGCCTGCAACGGCGGAGAACAAGCAGGGCTGAACCAAGAGACTGGGGTATTCCCCAAAACGGATTGGTCCACGATCCCAGAGCAGTTACCCGCGTCACTGAAAGGGTACGAACTGTATTCTTGGCAACAGGGCAAAACACGCGTATACACGCTTACCACCGGCACCAATCGCACCAAGTCTTTCGCTGAGATTACGGCGGCTGAGAATATTTGGGAGGGCGACTATCTGAAAATTTCCGTTGCCAGCCTGGAAGAGCTGAAAAAGCTGCTCAGCCGCCTGCCTGCTGAAACGCAGGTTTTCTGGGGCGGCATTGACCTCTCAGGACAGGTGGAGGAGGGAACCCTCTACTTTTCATACCCGGCAGATGAGGAATTGAAAGAGATTCTTCAATATTCGCAGGAGCTTGGCTTAAAACTACACACTATTCACGAACAACAGGAGGATGAACCGTGATTTCACAAGATATTCCTTTGGTCGAACTGCACCGCCACCTGGATGGCAGCATCCGTTTGGAAACCATCCTTGAGCTGGGGTTAAAACACAACCTGCCATTACCTGGCAAAACGCTTGATACTCTGCGCCCGTTTGTACAGGTTACCACACCGCAACCAGGGGTGATGGCGTTTATTGAAAAGTTCAAATGGATGACCGGCGTGATGGTGGATTACGACTCCTGCCGGCGCATCGCCTATGAGAACGTGGAAGACGCCTGCAGAGAAGGGATTGATTACATCGAACTGCGTTACAGCCCCTGGTTCATGGCAGAAGCCCACGGCTTGCAGCCTGAGGGCGTGGTGGAAGCCGTCACGGAGGGTATACGCGCGGCAGAACAGGAACACCCCATTCGTGTCAACCAGTTGGGAATCCTTTCACGGCAATACGGACCGCAGATTGCCATGAAAGAATTGGAGGCGGAACTCAGGTATGCTCATGAGTTTGCCGGGTTGGACCTGGCTGGTGATGAAGAGGGCTTTCCCGGCGAATTGTTCCGCGACCATTTCCGTAAGGCACGAGACGCTGGCTGGCATATCACTGTGCACGCCGGAGAATCCGCCGGGCCGGAATCGATCTGGCAGGCGGTGCGCGAGCTCGGGGCGGAGCGTATTGGTCACGCGGTACGCGCGCCAGAAGACCCCGCGTTGCTCGATTTTCTGCGTGAGAAAGGCATCGGCGTCGAATGCAACCTCACCAGCAATGTGCAAACCAGTGTGGTCTCGGATTATGCAGCGCATCCCATGCGGCTTTTTATGGAAAAGAAAATTCTCGCCTCTATCAACTCAGATGACCCCGGCATCAGCGCCATCAACCTGCGCTATGAATATGAAGTGGCGGCGCCGAAGGCAGGATTAAGCCCGGCGATGATTCGCCAGGCACAGGAAAACGCTCTTCTCACCGCTTTTCTGACGGAGGAAGAGAAAACAGCCTTACGTCGAAAAAAATCCACTGGGGCATAAATCCGTCTATGCTATAATGCAGGCACTTAAATAAGGAAAAAGGCTGGATGCGATATCTCATAACCGGCGCGGCCGGGTTCCTGGGTTCAGCGCTTGCCAACCGCCTCACGGCTGCAGGCGATGTGGTCATCGGGGTGGATGACCTTTCCGCGGGTGATCAAAAAAATCTTTCACCAACGGTGCAGTTTGTACGCGGTGATGTCAATGACCGACCAACTTTGTGGTCGCTCCTGCAAGAAGTGGATTGTGTCTATCACCTGGCAGCCAAGGTGAGCGTGCAGGAGTCGGTGCTGTATCCACGTGAATATAACAACGTTAATGTAGGCGGTACGGTGACTTTGATGGAAGCCATGCGTGATGTCGGCGTCAGGCGCGTGGTGTTCATTTCTTCCGGCACTGTTTATGGCAACCAACCGGTGCAGCCGGTAAAAGAGACCGTCATTGTTAACCCGCGCGTGCCATACGCGGTTTCAAAGCTGGCAGCGGAGTACTATGTAAAAACGATCGGTTCCCTGTGGGGGATTGAAACGGTATGCTTGCGGGTTTTCAATGCATATGGGCCTGGTCAGCGCATTCCGCCGGTGCACACCCCGGTGATACCCGGCTTCTTACACCAGGCGTGGGAGAATGGCACCATTGTGATCCATGGTGACGGCAACCAGACGAGAGATTACGTTTACGTGGATGACGTGGTAAACGCCATGCTGGCCGCGGCGAACGCTCCCGATGTGAACAAGCTCACGATCAATGTCGGTAGTGGTACTGAAACTTCTGTAAGAGACCTGGCCAGAATGGCGATTGAAGTAACCGGCGGGAACCCTGAAGTGGTATATAACCCGCGCAACGAGGGCGGCATAAGCCGTTTACGCGCTGATATTAGCCTGGCGCGTGAATTACTGGCCTACGAGCCTGAGGTGGAGCTGCTGGAAGGATTAAAGCGCACGCTGGCGCATGACACCACCACAGATAAAACACAATACGAATGATCAATGCAAGCAGACAAGTGATTTTTCAAACACCACCCGGGCGGGTGGCGTTTGATTAAAGCGGGAAGGTGCTGTTTGGGTATAATACTTGATATGAATTGCTTGCCGCAATCCTTTTACCTGGGTGAAGTAACTGGCGTGGCGCGCGCGCTGCTGGGAAAGCGCCTGGTCCGCCAGGTGGACGGGCGGCGCATTTCGGGGATCATCTGCGAAACTGAAGCCTACCGCGGAGAGGATGACCTGGCCTGCCACGCGCACTCAGGTAAAACCCGGCGCAACGAGGTAATGTATGGGCTGCCGGGTAGAGCGTATGTCTACTTTACCTATGGTATGCACTGGTGCCTGAATACCGTTTGCGGTGAAGAAGGGTATCCTGCGGCGGTTTTAATTCGCGCCATTTTGCCGGAAGAGGGTTTGGAATGGATTGCTGCGAGAAGGGCGGGGGTTGAACCTGCCAACTGGTGCAACGGTCCGGCGAAATTAACCAAAGCGCTGGGGGTTGACGGTGGCTTGAATGGGGCCGACCTGATGGATGCAAACAGCCCGCTCTTCATTGAAGAAGGATATATCATAGAGCAGGCACAAATCAGCACTTCGCCGCGGGTGGGCATTCAATCAGCGCCCGAACCGTGGCGCTCAATGCCCTGGCGCTTCACCTGTTCCTGCCGGGCGGGGGCTTGATGGACGAAATCGCGCTATACCGCACCATGTACAGGATTCGCCGTTTTGAGGAAACGGTGCTCGAGGAATTTAAGCGCGGTGTGTTCGCTGGCACCACGCACACCTCCATCGGACAGGAAGCCAACGCTGCGGGAGTGATTGCCGCGCTGGACTCACAGGATATTATCGTCACAAATCACCGCTGTCATGGGCACTTCATCGCCTATGGCGGAGACCCGCGGGCGTTATTTGCGGAAATGATGGGGCGCCAGACGGGCGTTTGCGGCGGCAGGGGAGGGTCGCAACACATTCACTGGCGCAATCTCTACTCCAATGGCGTGCAGGGGGGCATCATGCCCATTTCAGCCGGCATGGCGTTGGCTGAAAAAGAAAAGAAGAGCGGGGCAATCGTGACCGTGTTCATTGGTGATGGCACCTTTGGAGAGGGCGTTCTCTACGAGGCGTGCAATATGGCCTCTTTGTGGAAAGTGCCGTTATTGATCGTGGTGGAAAATAACCACATCGCGCAAACCACGCCCACTGCGCTGACGATGGCGGGAAATATCGCCGGGCGGTTACACGCTTTCGATATACCGGTAACCGAGTTAGACAGTTGCGATGTGATGGAAATCCACCTGACCGCGATGCAGATGACCGGGTTGGTCAGACGTGAAGGGCGGCCATACGCTCTGGTGCTCAACACCACCCGTTTTGGCCCGCATTCCAAAGGGGATGACACCCGCGCAGAAGCAGAAATACAGGCGCTGCGCACGAGCCGCGACCCGCTGCTCGTCAGCAGGTCAAGATTAGCAAAAGATGAGCTGGAACGGATTCAGGTGGAGATCGATAAAGAGGTGAACGAGGCTTTTACGCGGGCGCTGGCTGACCCGCCGGCGCGGCTCGAGGAGGGGGGATGAACACTAGCGTGCTTTCCTCGTTGAACGCCGGGTTGCTGCGCGCCATGCAGAAAGATGAACATGTGTACCTGCTGGGCGAAGACATCCTCGACCCATACGGGGGGGCGTTTAAAGTGACGAAGGGCTGCTCCAGCGCTTTCCCAGAGCGCGTGCTGGCGGCACCCATCTCCGAGGCTGGGCTGGCGGGCGTGAGCGCGGGGATGGCGCTGCGCGGTTTACGCCCGGTGCTGGAGATCATGTTCGGAGATTTCATCACGCTCACCGCGGACCAACTCGTCAACCATATCAGCAAATTTCACTGGATGTACGATCATTCAGTCCGTTTACCGATGGTCATCCGCGCCCCTATGGGGGGAAGGCGTGGCTATGGGCCAACGCACTCACAAACCCTGGAAAAACTTTTCATCGGCATACCGGGATTAACGCTGATTGCGCCGCTGAACCTGACCGGTGAAAACGATGCGCAGCAACCGGGTGGACTGCTGGAGGATGTTATCTTGCGCACTGAGGAACCTGTGCTGTTTATTGAGAACAAGCTGCAGTACCTGCTGCCTGTCTACCAGCCGCAAGACCTCCCTGAACTGGACTGGTTGGTTGAACAACCCGTGAAGAACGCGTCAATGAACACCCCCACCTACCTGGTGAGGGTAAGCGGCGCGCCCGCGGCGCGGGTGAGCCTTACAGCCTATGGGTACATGGCGGAGCTGGCCCGCCAGGCGATGCTGAAACTGGCTTACGAGGATGAGATCTTTGTGGAACTGGTCATTCCTACCCGCCTGGCTCCTTTTGATATCACCGCGCTGGCGGATTCGATAAAACGCACCGGACGCCTGGTGACCGTGGAAGAGGGAAACCTGACCGGCGGTTGGGGGGCAGAGGTTATGGCGCGGGCACTGGAAGAGGTCGGCGGAAGATTGCGAGCGGCAGTGCGCGTTGCCGCGCGCGACCTGCCAGTGGCCGCCGCGCCTTCCTTAGAAAACGAGATCCTGCCTGATGTAGAAGATATTGTTCAGGCTGTAAGAAAGGTGGTGGGTCGAAATGAGTGAACCCCTGCAAATACTGGTGCCTTTGATCAACCCCAATGAGCCTGAAGCGCTGCTGGCAGAACTGCGGGTGCGCGAGGGCGACAAGGTGACCGCGGGTCAGGTGCTGGCCAGCTTTGAAACGACCAAATCAACATACGAGCTGACCGCGGAACGGGATGGTTTTATCCTGAACCTGCGCTTCAAGGCTGGAGATACACTGCGTTCAGGTGAACGGTTATGTTACCTGGCTGATTCAATCGGGCAGCCGCTCCCTCATGAAACCGCCAAACCTGCCGCAGACAGGCTGCCGCGACAGGAGGAGTTACCTCAGGGATTGCGCATCACCCAACCTGCCCTCGCCCTGGCGAAAACCAACCAGGTTGACCTGGAAGATTTACCCCGGGGCGTGCTGGTTACTGAAGAAATGGTCAGAAAAATGCGGCCCATCCCGGTCGAGGATGTGGACCCGTCCGCGTTGATCATTTATGGCGGCGGTGGGCACGCGAAATCGCTCATCGATCTCATCCGCTTGTTGGGGCAGTACCGCATCCACGGCATTCTGGATGACGGCATCGCCGCGGGTACACGCATCCTGGGCATTGAGGTATTGGGAGGAGCAGAACTGCTTCTTGGGCTGCGACGCCAGGGGCTGGGGAAGGCGGTGAACGCGGTGGGTGGGATTGGCAGCATTGTGCCGCGGCTGGCGGTGTATGAAAAACTGGCGGCGGCTGGTTTCGAGTGCCTTACCGTAGTGCATCCGCGCGCATTTGTTGAACCCAACGCCCGCATCGCTGAAGGCTGCCAGGTGTTTTTCAACGCTTATGTGGGCAGCGAGGTGGAGGTTGGGTTTGGCAGCATCATTAATACAGCCGCGGTCATCTCGCATGATTGCCGCTTGGGTAAAACCGTCAATGTTTCCCCGGGGGCTATGCTGGCGGGGGCGGTGACGCTGGGAGACCGCGCGCTTATCGGCATGGGCGCCACCATCAACCTGGGGGTCACCATTGGCGCGGGCGCGCGCGTGGGCAACAGCGCGGTGGTGAAAGCAGATGTGCCGGAGAACGGCATCGTGCGCGCCGGCGCGACCTGGCCGGCGGATTGAAGAGGGCATGCGCTTTCTTGATTACGGCTTGAGAATGGTAAAATGAGAGCGCTCAATGTAGTTTTCCGTGAACGACTCTTTCCCCTGTTATAACAGGTGAATCCGCCTGTGGAGGAACTGGATGTTTAAAAAACCAACTCCTGCTACGCAGGAACAAACGGCGCCGATCGAACGTGTTAATTCAGTGCTCGGACCGGGCATCAATTGGGCTGGCAACCTTGGCGGCAGGGGGGGTATCCGCATTGAGGGAACTTTTGAGGGCGAGATTCGCATTCAGGGTCTGGTGGTGGTGGGCGAGACCGGTCGCGTGACCTGCCAGAACCTGCGCGCGAACAGCGTAATTGTGGCTGGCGCGCTGCGTGGCAATGTCACCGCTGAGAAGCTCGAGATCCGCTCCACTGGCAGGGTATGGGGAGACGTGGTGACCATCGCTTTCGCAACTGAAGAAGGCGCTTTTCTGCGCGGTCAGGTGCGCATGGAAGAGAAAGTGGATCTGCACCTGGAGGAACCCTCAGACGCGGTGAAGGATCTGGACGCGCCAGCGGATGAGAAGAGAATGGATACTCCGAAAAGACCTGCCAGGGGCAGACAGGTGGCGGGAGATTGAACTCAATGGACGTGAAGTTCTGGCTGGGTTACCTGAGCGAGTGGCTGGGCGTGATCGCGGTAGTGATGATCGCCGGGACCAGCCCGCTTTTGCGAAAAATCAGGCGCATCGAGTTCCGCTTTTCCAGGAGGGAAGCGGCCTTTGCGCTGACTCTTTTCGCGCTTATCTTCTTCTTTGCCTTTCAAGTTTATGATAATAATCTGCTTGGCTTCCTTAAAACAGCCGCGGGAGCCTTCGTGGGCGGTGATGTCGCGTTACGTATGCTCATCGCCGTCATCGCGTTGCTGCCGGCTATCATTCTCCTCCTTGCGCGCGGTCAACCTCTCAAGAGCACCGGGTGGAGCAAAGAAAACACCCGCGCCAGCCTGATGCTGGGGTTGCTCCTGGCGGTGCTGACCATCTTCCTGCGTGGCAAGTTCACCCCTTTGCTCAAGGGGTTCACCGAAGAAAAGGGCAGCCTTTTGCTGGTGCTGCTCATACTGAGCCTGGCGGAAGAGAGCATCTTTCGTGGGTACATCCAGTTGCGCCTGATGTCTTACCTCGGGACCACCTGGGGCTGGCTGGCGACTGCCTTTCTCTACCTCCTGTGGCAGCTTCCCGGCAGGGCCTGGCTCAGCCATTTCCCCACTGCCTGGCCTGAGGTGCTCATCACGCTGGCGCAGGCGCTGCTATTGGGTTGGATCATGCGCAAGAGCTACCATGTGGCCGCCCCGGCCTTGTACCGCGCCGTGGCTGCCTGGTTAATGGTCATTTGAGCCTTTTTAATTACCTGGAACGACGTATGCGCCTCTCCAACCTTTTCAGCCAGACCCTGAGGGAAAACCCCGCAGACGCCGAGTTCGCCAGCCATCAACTGCTGGTGAGAGCCGGTTTTATCCGTCAGCTGGGGAGTGGCATTTTCACCTATATGCCTCTGGCGTACCGGGTGCTCGAAAGAGTCAAGCGCATACTGCGCGAGGAAATGGAGGCTATTGGCGGGCAGGAACTGTTAATGCCCGTCGTGCAGCCGGCTGATATCTGGAAAGAATCCAGGCGCTATTATCAAATTGGCAGCGAGATGGGGCGCTTTACAGACCGCTCTGGTCACGAAATGGTGCTGGCGATGACCCATGAAGAGGCAGTATCCGACCTGGTACGGGGGGTTGTCCACTCTTACCGCCAGCTCCCCGCGATCATTTATCACCTTCAAACCAAGTGGCGAGATGACCCGCGTCCGCGCGCCGGGCTTATCCGCGTGCGCGAATTTCTCATGCTGGATTCATACAGCCTCGACGCGGATTGGCAGGGGCTGGATACCCGCTACAAGCAACATTACGAAGCGTATTTTCGCATCTTCAGGCGCTGCGGCTTGCCGGTGGTGGCGGTGCGCTCTGATAGCGGCATGATGGGCGGGGAGGAGGCTCACGAGTACATGTACCTCACGCCTGGTGGTGAAGACAGCCTGCTGTTTTGCGATGCTTGCGGTTACTCGGCGAACCGCCAGGCAGCCACCACGCGGAAAATGGAGCCCGCCAAAGAAGCCTTTCTGCCCCTGGAAAAGGTTGCCACGCCGCGCGTTTCCTCAATAGATGATTTGACGGCGTTTTTGAATATCCCACCCGCGCGCACCGCCAAGGCCGTGTTCTACATGGGACTGGTGGAAGAGGACGGCGGAGAACAGAAATGGGCGTTTATCTTCACCGTGGTGCGCGGCGACATGGAAGTAAATGAGACCAAAGTGGCCAACCTGGTGAAAGCCAGCGATTTACGCCCGGCGACTGAAGACGAAATCCGTTCGATTGGCGCGGTTCCAGGTTACGCCTCTCCACTTGGGCTGAAGGGCGTGACGGTTTTAGTGGATGAGCTGGCGGCGAAATCACCCAACCTGGTGGCCGGAGCCAATGAAGAGGGATACCACCTGCGCAACGTTAACCATGGGCGCGACTACCAGGCGAGTATGATCGCGGATATCAGCGCCGCGCGCGAGGGCGATGCCTGCCCCGAATGCGGAGCGGCGCTGCGGCTCTCGCGCGGGGTGGAGGTGGGTAACATCTTCAAGTTAGGCGCGCGTTATTCAGACGCGCTGGGATGCACTTATTTAGATAAAAATGGACAGAGCCAGCCGGTGATCATGGGTTCGTACGGCATTGGCCTGGGCAGGCTCATCGCCTGTGTTGCCGAGGAACATCACGACGAGCGCGGGCTGACCTGGCCGGTCAGCCTGGCGCCTTTCCCGGTGCACGTGGTGGTGCTCAAGAGAAAAGAAATGGACAGCGAAGCGTTGGCAGCGCGTGTTGAGAACGCGCTGCGCGACGCGGGGCTCGAGCCGCTGGTGGACGACCGCGAGGAATCAGCGGGAGTGAAATTCAACGACGCGGACCTGATCGGGCTGCCGCTGCGGATCACAGTAAGTGAACGTTCGTTCAGAGCCGGTGGACTGGAAATAAAGCCCCGCCGCGGCGGTGAAACGGTTGTCGTGCCAATGGAGAACCTTGTCGTTGAAGTGCAACGACTCCTGAACGCGCTGGAGGAACCACTTTGAACCCGCACAAACGCGCCGCGAAGAGAGGATCATTCACACCATGAAAAATGTTGAACCTGTTGTACCCATGTCCTTACCCGACCTCAGCGATGCGGAACGGGAGGCGGTTATGGAAGTGTTGCGCACGCCCCATCTGAGCATGGGTCCGCGCATCGACGATTTTGAAGCCGCCCTGGCTGAATTTGTCGGTGCGAAGGAGGCGATTGGCGTCAGTTCGGGCACCGCCGGGTTGCACCTGTGCGTGCGCGCCGCAGGTATTCAGCCCGGAGACCTGGTGCTCACCACACCTTTTTCATTCGTTGCTTCGACCAACGCCATCCTCTTTGAAGGCGGCATTCCTGTTTATGTGGATGTGGACCCCAAGACCGGCAACATGGACCCGCTGCTGGCTGCGCAGGCGCTGGAAGACCTGCGAAAGGGCGGTGCCGCGGCGCGGCGCTGGTTGCCGCGCAAAGGAGCAGGCGACACTGCCAGGCTTAAAGCGCTGCTGCCGGTGGATGTGTTTGGACAACCCGCGGATTATGACCTGCTTCAGCCGCTGGCGGAAGAATTTCATCTGAAGCACATCGAGGATTCCTGTGAATCACTGGGCGCGGAGTATAAATCCAGGCGCTTGGGATTGATGGGAGATTACGGTGTTTTCGCTTTTTACCCGAACAAACAAATGACCACCGGGGAGGGCGGTATCATCGTTACGGATGATGCCGACGCGGCCAGGTACATGCGCGCGCTGCGCAACCAGGGGCGCGCGCCCGGTGATACCTGGCTGCAGCATACCTACCTGGGTTACAACTACCGCATGGATGAGATGAGCGCCGCGCTGGGGCTGGCGCAGCTGCGCCGCATTGAAGAATTGCTGAACAAACGCCAGCAGGTGGCCGATTGGTATGCCAGCCGCCTGGCGAACATCGATGGCGTGCAGATACCCTTAATCGCGCCTGAGACCACACGCGTATCCTGGTTCGTCTACGTCATCCGCGTGGCCCCCGGGCTTGACCGTGATGCCCTTGCCGAGAAACTGCAGCTCAGGGGTATACCGGTCCGCCCTTACTTTCTCCCCATCCACCTGCAGCCTTACATGGTGGATAAGTTCGCCTACCAGTTGGGAGATTACCCCGTGACGGAAGACCTTGGAAGGCGCGGGCTGGCGCTGCCTTTCTCAGGTAAGATGACAGAAGAACAGGTTGACCTGGTTTGCCGGGTATTGGCGCAGTGCGTTACAAAATAAGGTTGGAGGTGGAATGAGCCAGCGCCAGGCGTTTTACCCGCCCAAGAAAGCCGGTATTTTGCTGCACGCGTTCCTATCGCTGCTTCTGCTGGGGGGCATAGCGTTTCTCCTCGTGCTGGCATTTTCACAACCGCCGAGCTGGAGGCTGGTCTTTTACCTGCTGGGAGTTATTTTACTGGGTATGCTGCTGCCGCTGGCGGCTTACCGCGGTTACGCCCTGTTAAAAGCGGATTACAGCCTTGAGCGCGATGGGTTACAGGTGCGCTGGGGGCTGCGCTCAGAAGACCTGCCGGTAACCGATGTGTTATGGGTGCGCCCGGCATCTGACCTGGTAAAACCGCTGACTCTGCCAAGGTTCGCGCTGCCCGGCGCCATACTGGGCACATCTCACCACGAAGAGCTGGGGGAGGTGGAATTTATCGCCAGCAGCGCGAGGCATTTGGTGATCGTTGCGGCGCTGGAAAAGACATTGATTCTTTCTCCCGCTGACCCTGAGGATTTCTCCCGCCGCTTTCAGCGGGTGATTGAAATGGGAAGTCTTTCGCCCCTGCCAGCGCACACCACCATTCCAGCCGCGTACATGAACCAGGTCTTCAAAGATCCGCTGGCAAAAGTGCTGATGGTGCTGAGCGCTGTCCTCACGCTGTTGCTGCTGGTGGCAACCGGTCTCCTCATCCCGTCCCGCGAGGTGGTATCCATCGGCTATGACTTCAACACCCTGCCGATGCCCCCGGTTCCATCCAACCGCCTGTTGATGCTGCCGGTGATCGCCCTGTTCTTTGTTCTGTTGGACTTTATAGCCGGTCTTTTTTTGTACCGCCGCGCAGAAACCAGAGCCATCAGTTACCTCATCTGGGCGGCTGGCATCTTCTCCCCGCTGCTGCTGTTGATCGCGGTGTTGCTGACCACCATGGTACGGGTGTAGCATGGGGGTTCCTTTATCCCCGATTCAATTGATTTTTGGCGTGCTGCTGGCTGCGCTGGTGGTGTACGCCGCTTACCGCGCGCGCTCGCTGGACCGCAGCGGGGCGCTGGCGGCTTTTTTGCTGGGCGCGGTCGTGTTCGGCATTGGCGGGTTCTGCTGGGCGGTGGTGCTGCTCACTTTCTTCATCACCTCCAGCGGGCTGTCTCACCTGTTCAGGGTGAAGAAACAGAAGGTGGAGGAACAGGCGGTCAAGGGCGGACGCCGCGACGCCTGGCAGGTAGGGGCAAACGGCGGGGTTGCGGGGCTGGCGGCGCTGCTCTCCCTGGTCATGCCTGGATCGGTTTTACCATGGCTGGCGTTCGCTGCGGCGTTCGCGGCAGCCAATGCGGATACCTGGGCGACTGAACTGGGGGTGCTCAATCGCTCCTGGCCGCGCAGGCTGACCGACTGGAAGCGGGTACCTCCGGGCACGTCAGGCGCCGTGAGCCTGGCGGGCACGCTGGCTGCCACGGGCGGCGCGCTGCTCGTTGCGTTGATGGCGGCGGCGTGTTGGCCTGTGGTCAACACAAGTTTTCGGGAAAAACTGGTGTGGGGGCTGGTCATCTTGCTCGCTGGCGTGTTTGGCAGCCTGGTGGACAGCCTGTTAGGCGCGACCCTTCAGGTGATTTACTGGTGCCCGGCGTGCGAAAAAGAGACCGAAAAACACCCGCTGCACAGTTGTGGGAAGCCAACCCGCCGCGTCAGGGGGTGGGGCTGGCTGAATAATGATGTGGTAAACCTGGCCTGTACCCTCAGCGCCGCGCTGCTGGCGTGCCTTTTGGGGCTGCTCCTCCGTTAACGCCCTACTTTACAAATATGCAATAAAATATTCCTTTCTTATGCATGGTTGTATAATAATCCTGCGGATATGATTTAAAAGGAATATTTGTGATTCAGAAATGGCGATCATCTGAATGAATTTTATGCTTCTATGGCTACGTAGCAAGGATAGAAGAATAGCGAAACCAGCTCAGGGGCTTGTTGAATTTGCCCTGATTATCCCCCTTTTTTTAATGCTGTTATATGGCTTGTTCGAAGTCGGTCGGGCGGTTTTTATGTTAAGCGCCGTACGCAATGCCAGCCGTGATGCCGTTCGCTATGCGGGGGCAAGCGGTACGAACCCGAGTGGTGTTGAACGATACCGGGATTGCGCAGGAATTCGCGATAGAGCAAAACGGGTGAGTGCCTTTGTGGATTTGAGCGCGGTGAATGCCGTAGAAATCAGTTACGACAAAGGACCATCCACACCCCCCATCTCTTGTGAAGCCTTGGTATCCAGCGGTAAAAAACTGGCGTTGGGCGATCGGGTTGTTGTTACCGTCAGGGCTACCTTTGTACCTTTTGTTGGTCCTCTTTTAAATTTTAATACAATTCAAATCGAATCAACCAGCGCACGCAGTTTGGTGATCGGTCTGGATGTCTAAAACGTTATACATGATTTGGATTTCTTCTTAGGAAAGATGTGATTGAAAAACTAGTTTTAATAAAAAAGGTGGGAGGGTCGTGAGAATATTTCGTTATAAAAATCGCGTTATCAATTCGGAGCAAGGTCAGAGTTTGGTTGAGTTAGCGATTGGCATATTAATCTTGTTGATGCTGCTGTCTGGAATTTTTGATATTGGGCGCATGATATTTGTGCAATTCGCGCTGCAAGATGCAGCAGAGGAGGGGATTATTTATGCATCAGGTTTCCCCACCGAGTGCAATAATATTAATAATCGTGTACGGAATAGTTCTTCGGACCTGCCCAAGGATGGATCAGTTGCAGTTTCAATACTAATCAATAATCGCGCGTGTGGAGTAGGGACACCCCCTAAGGCTGGAGATAAAATTGAGATTACAGTGACGCAGCCATTTCCCATTACCATGCCCTTTCTAGGAGCGCTTACCGGGCAAACCGTTTCATTACGCGCGACAGCTAATGGAATTGTACTTCGCCCTTAGAGGGGAAAACAGAAATTGAAAGAGGTGAATAATGAATAGGAAAACAGAAAAAGGACAGGTTTTGGTGATTATTGCGTTGGCAATGATAGCCATCTTGGGTATTACAGCGCTTGCAATTGACGGCAGCCTGGTCTACAATTCCCGGCGGGCAGATCAAAGTACTGCTGATTCAGCTGTATTAGCTGGAGCTGGGGCAGCCTCTCAGGTCTTGAAAGCCGGAAACTTAAGTCAGTTCACTTGTGGCTCAACGTTGACTTCACAAGCCGCGACAGCCGCGGTGAACGCGGCTCGCCTTTCAGCCCAAGACGATGGTGTGGATTTATTACCCTTTGATCTTTCTACAAATAATGGCGTGGATGTTGAATGTGGAACTGAAGCTGGTAAGACTTATCTCAAGATCAAAGCGATTGTGTCAACAATATCAGAACAACGATTTGGACAGGTTATTACCAACCAGCCATTAAGAACCACAGTGGAGGCGACATCAAGAGTCTCTTTAAGTGGATCTACGGGTGGTGGTATGGGGATTGTATCACTATCACCAAATTGTGGTGTTCAAGGAGGGTTCGACCCTGCGTCAAAACCCATTGATGTGATTGGGGGCAGCGTTTTTTCAAACTCATGTTTGTATGGAAATGGACCAGTTACGGTGTATGGCGGGGGGACGATTTCATATATTGATACTGATTATTCCAGCAATTCAACCCCAGCTCCTCAAAGAGCGACCCAACCTGTATCGATTAATATTCCACCACCAGATTGTTCAGGACTGCTTAATCGTGGAAGTAGCACCAAAGGGGGAACAATTTCTCCCGGCAACTATACATTCATCCAAGCGCCAGGCAAAACCCCATTAATTTTTTCGCCTGGTCTTTACTGTATTAACAGCACAAGTTTGAACGCTTTTGATGCGAATGCTGGCGCGCGAGTGACCGCACAGGGAGTTACACTCTATATTAAAGATGGAAATTTTAATGTTGGGTCCAACGTCCAATTACTCATGTCAGCGCCAAATTGTAGTGGCGGTAGTACGCCGACTGGTGTTCCGCCAGGTGTATGCGGGCTGTTGATTTATATGGACGAACCCCCCAGTAACCCCAATCAGAAATCTACGCAAGAAATGAATTTAGTAGGGATCAGCGGTTCAACTTTCTCAGGAACGATTTATGTGCCATATGGAACAATTGATGTGGCAGGGTCTGGTACAACCACAACCTATGAAACCCAATTGTTTGGCTACCGGATAATTACCACCGGGAGTGGTAAGGTCATTTTTGATGTTTCTGGCTCGAACTTCTATTCACAACCAGGATTGTCAATCGATTTGATGAAATAAGATACCAATACCACAATAACTATCGTGATTATCGGTAGTTACTGATTTTAAGTTCTTACGTATTACCCGGTATTTGGAGCAAGAACGCTTACTTAAAAAGCTGGGATTTTTTGGAAGATTACTTGCGTTGGCGAGGTTTCGTTATCGGCTCCACCGCCAGCCTGTACCCGACTCCGCGTAAGGTAAGGATTAATTTGGGACGGCGCGGGTTCTCCTCGATGGCCTGGCGCAGCCAGCTCATGTGCACATCCAGAGAGCGCGTGTCGACGGTGTAGTCGGTCTCCCACGCCTGGCTGAAGAGCGCTTTGCGTTCCACCACTTCGCCGGCGTGCTGCATGAGAATTTTAAGCAGAATGGTCAGCCGCGGCGTAAGCCGCGCCTGCCTGTCGCCAATGGTGACGCGCTTCTCTGCCACATCCAGCGAAATGGGACCAGCCACCAGGTCGTAGTTGTTTTGCCCGGGCAGCAGGTGGCGGATGCGGTTGATGAGCTTTTGCATGGTAAAGGGCAGCACCAGGATGACATCGGCGTCGTAGTGGTCGTTGGGGTCGCTGTTGCTGTCAATCACCAGGATGAGCGCCAGCCCGGGCTGTTTCTGGCGCAGCGCCTGAACGATTCGTTTTCCGTTGGTGCGCATGGATGAAGCGTCCACCACGATCAGGTTCGGCACCGCCAGGTCCAGCTGCGCCAGCGCAGCCGCGCCGCTGGGAACGCTTTCCACCAGATAGCCTTTTTTGGTCAACCCGGCGGCAAAGGAAGGGTGGTCGGTGCGTTTACCTTCGATCAGTAGAATGTGTGGTTTCGACAATTCGATAAAGCCTTGTGTTTCAATAGTCGACAAATGATGAATGGCAATACAGCAGGTGATATTTACTTGTCGGGTGCGAAAGATCGGCGGGCTGCCTTTCTACAAGTTACCCTCAAGCGCTGAACTCATTTCTGCACCCGCCTGGCAAAGTAAGAGTATTATACCCCATCCTTAAAAAAGCAAGTTCTTTGAAAGGCTTTCCTTAAGAAACCGTCCTTCATCTCCCTTCAAGTTGCGCGCGCTTTACCGACGTGTTAGAATATTAATCAGCGAAACCAGCAGTACCTTTGGAGGTTGTTTGTGACCCGTATGGTGGAGGTAGTCATCGATAGCGTGAGGGTGAGCCTGACCAACCAGCAACGCATAGTGATGCTGCGCGAATCGGGCCGCGAGCGTTATCTGCCGATATGGATCGGTCCTTACGAAGCCGAGGCCATCACTATCTCATTACAGGAGATCGAAGTCGCCCGCCCCCAAACCCACGACCTGTTGCTGCAGTCGCTCACCAAACTTGGCGCGCGCTTGATCAGGGTGGAAGTTGTTTCCCTGAAGAAGGATGTGTTTTACGGCAACCTGGTGCTTGAACTGGATGGAAAACTGTACGATGTGGATGCCCGACCTTCTGACTCGATCGCGCTGGCGGTGAGGGCGCACGTACCCATCCTGGTGAACAGCGAGATCTTGCGTGAAGCTGGTCTCACCCCCGAGGTGGATATTCAGGCTGAAGTGCTGGATGTTGAGGACGAACCCACACCAGAAGCAGAAAGCGATATGGAAAGCGAAGAAACGAGCAAACGCCTTTCTTTGTTTGAAGAATTTCTGCAAAATGTGAACCTTGACGATGTGGCTGGTGACAGCGGTACGCAGGAGGATGACAGCGCGGCGGGTGAGGGCAACCAGGGGAACCAAGATGACAAGCCACGCTCTTAAAAAAGTTGAAGAAGGAAAACCATGAGCGATTTCGATGATGCCGCCACCGTTATCCAGTCACAGCCGTACAGCCGTGAAGCCGAAGAGGCTGTGCTGGGATCCGTGTTGATCAACCCGGAATCTTATTATGAGATCTCCGAAGTCATCAAGCCTGACGACTTTTATATCATCCGCAACCAGTGGATTTGGAGGTCGTATATCCGGCTTCACGAAAGGCGCGTTCCCATCGACATCCTGACTGTGAGCGAAGACCTGCAGGAACAGGGTCAGTTGGGTGAAATTGGAGGACAGGCTTACCTGCTGGGCTTGGTGAACCAGACGCCCTCGTCGCTGCATGGCGCGGCGTACGCGCAGTTTGTTGAGCAAGCCGCCATTCGGCGCCGCATGCTGACCGCCGCCAATGAAATGGCCAGGTTGGCGTACGACCAGGAGAAGGACATCCGCACCATCCTGGATGAGGTCGAGAAGTCTGTGTTCAGCCTTGGCGCGTCACGCGTGCGCCATGACCTCAAACCCGTGAATGAGGTGGTGAGCGAGTACTATGACTATGTAGACGAGCAATCCAAAAGGGATGAAGAGCTATCCGGCGTGCCGACCGGTCTGTATGACCTGGACAAGTTGTTGGGAGGGATGCAGAAATCAGATTTGCTGATCGTCGCGGGTCGCCCGGGCACTGGTAAAACAGGCTTTCTGCTCTCGGTCGCCAAAACGGCTGCCCAGAAGTATAAAAAGAACGTGGCCATGTTTTCGCTGGAAATGTCCAACCAGCAGCTGGTACAGCGCTTGATCGCCCAGGAAACCGGCATTGATACCCTGCGCCTGCGCACCGGCAAACTGCAAGACCATGAGTGGGATGTGTTCACCAAGGCGATCGATGTGCTGTCGGCTACCAACATCTGGCTGGATGATACACCCGCCATTACCCCGCTGGCCATGCGCACCAAATGCCGCCGACTGGATAACGAACACAAACTGGACCTGGTCTTGGTGGATTACCTGCAGTTGATGAGCAGCGACTCGCGTAACGAAAACCGGGTGCAGGAGGTCTCGTATATTTCGCGCAGCCTCAAGGCGCTGGCGCGCGAATTGCAGGTGCCGGTATTGGCGGCTGCGCAGCTTTCGCGCGCGGTTGAAAGCCGCGAAGAGAAGAAGCCTGTGCTCTCTGACCTGCGCGAGTCGGGCAGCCTGGAACAGGATTCGGATATTGTTATTTTCATTCACAAATCAAAAGAAAGCGACAAAACCACGAATCTTATCGTTGCAAAGCACAGGAACGGTCCAACCAGCCCCGGGATAGGAGTGGTTTTCCTGGAAAAGCTGGCGAAATTTGTAAACGCCGCCCCTGCTGAGAGTGAACCAGCGCCGGAAAAAAGGTAAAAAAACCATCATGCCTGAATTTGACGGATTCACTGCTGGCAGGAACGAATCGATCCCGTTGCCCGCCACCTTTTTCACCCACCTGCTGACGGTGATCGATAACCTGGACGAGATGCGCATTACTCTCTACGCCTTCTGGTATCTATCCGGACAGATAAAGGAACCACGCTACCTGGGTTTGATGGATATTTTGCAAGATAACCTTTTGATGGCTTCTTTCGGTACGACAACGGATGAACAAACAACCCGACTGGAAGAAGCGCTGCGGCGCGCCTGCGACCGCGGCACACTGCTGGAAGCACGCTTTAAAGATAAACGCTTTTTCTTTCTCAACGGCGAGCAAGGAAAAGCCGCCCTGGTAGGGCTGAAAAACGGCACCTGGGACCCTGAAACAGCGCAGTCACTGCCATTGCGGCTGCAAAGGGAACGCCCAAATATATTCAGCCTGTACGAGCAGAATATCGGACCGCTGACGCCGATACTCTCCGAAACGCTGCAAGATGCCGAAGCCACTTATTCCGCGGAGTGGATCGAAGACGCGATCCGCATTGCGGTCACCAGGAATGTGCGTAACTGGCAGTATATTGAAGCGATATTAAGATCATGGAAAGAGAAAGGGCGCGATGGAACCGATCGAAAATCCGCTGAAGAAAAGCGCAAACGGGATAGCGAAGGGAAGTATGCCGACTTCATCATCACCTGATGAACCCTCCGCCCCCTCAGAGGTTTGCCCAATTTGCGGTGGCGTGGGCTTCTTACATCGCGACCTGCCGCTGGAACACCCGGAATTCGGCAAGCTGGTGCCATGCGTGTGCCAGCAGAATAAAATGATCGAGGCTGCCCGCAACAGGTTGTACGAGTTGAGCAACCTGGCGGCTTTCAAGAACATGTCTTTCTCCTCTTATTCCGTTCAGGGCAGGCTGGGCTTGGCTGATGAGCAAATCCGCTCGCTGCAATACGCGCTCAGCCAGGCGCAGCAGTTCGCCGCCGCACCGCGCGGCTGGCTGCTGTTGATGGGGTCTTACGGCTGCGGTAAAACGCACCTGGCGGCAGCCGTGGCCAACACCTGCGTGGAATTTGGCATGACCACCATCTTCCTCACCGTACCGGATCTGCTGGACTGGCTGCGGTACTCGTATGATGCCACCGACGCCACCTTTGAACAGCGCTTTGAGGAGATCCGCAACGTGCCTTTATTGGTGCTGGATGACCTGGGCGCGCACAACGCCACCCAGTGGGCGGCAGAGAAATTATTTCAAATTATCGATTACCGCTACACGCGCAAGCTGCCCACGGTCATCACCACCAACCTTGACCTGGAAGACCTGGATGACCGCATCCGCTCGCGCTTGCAGGACCCTGACCTGGTGACGACCGTGCATATCAACGCGCCAGATTACCGCTCGCCCGTCAAGGAAAGGCGAGACCCGCTGCTCTATCAACTGCAATTGCTTTCCGACCGCTCGTTCGGCAACTTCAGCCTGCGCGAGCCCGAGCAACTTGCCCCTGAAGTGCAATTGAACCTGGAGAAAGTATTCAGGGCGGCGCAGGAGTTCGCAGAAAATCCGCGCGGTTGGCTGGTGCTCACCGGCACCTACGGCTGCGGCAAAACACACCTGGCGGCGGCGATTGGCAATTACCGCAAAGGCATGGGCGACGCCCCTGTGTTTGTGGTGGTGCCCGACCTGCTTGACCACCTGCGGGCTACTTTTAATCCAACAAGCGGCACCTCGTATGATGACCTGTTCAGCCGGGTGCGTTCTGCGCCGATTTTAATATTGGACGACTTGGGCACGCAGAGCGCCACCCCCTGGGCGCGAGAAAAACTGTACCAGATATTTAATGAAAGGTACAACGCCAAATATCCCACGGTCATCACCATGTCCACCACGCTGGAGGATTTAGACGCGCGCATCCGCAGCCGCATGCTGGATACGCGGCTGTGCTCGATCATTGAAATACTCGCGCCTTCCTATCGTGTCGGGGTGATTAAAACCCCCGCCCGCAAAGCACGCTCCTGACAGAATGCTTTGATTGCGACCGGGCGCAAACCTGCCAGAAAGTGAAGCAGCGCGCTGCAGTGAGACGCCCTTTCTGGGCAGCAGGTGAATGACCGGCGCGCGGAGTTTACATAACCTTCGCCAGCGCCTGCATTATTGCGGCGTCACTTCGGAGGTACAGGCGGGGCAGCGACTGGCTTTAAGGGGGATCTGGCTGAGGCAGCGCGGACAGGCGCGTGTCACGGGGGCGGCTTCCGCCTGTTTTTTCGTCAACCGGTTGATTGCGCGTATCAGCAAGAAAATAGCCAGGGAGATCAGCAAGAAATCAACAACATTGTTAATGAAGACACCATAGTTCAGTGTCGGTGCGCCGGCGGCCTGCGCCTCCGCCAGGGTGGCGTACCTGGCGCTGGTTAAACTGGCGAACAGGTTGGAAAAATCCACCTTACCCAGCAGTAAACCAATCGGCGGCATGAGGATGTCGTCTACTAGCGAAGAGATAATCTTGCTAAATGCCCCACCAATGATCACGCCAATTGCCAGGTCCATCACGTTGCCGCGCATTATAAATTTCTTAAAATCTTCCAGCATTTTTTGCTCCTTGAACGAGATCGTTTAAACGGATTCAATTTACTGGAAAAGAAGGGCTCTGTCAATGGAGGGCTCCCCTGGATTGGAGAAGTGCGTGTTAGAATTATGCGCGTGATTTCCAGGTTTAGCACTATCTTGAAGAAATACCCGCGCCAGTTTTGGCTGGTGTCTTTGATAATGCTGCTAGCGTGGCTGTTTCACAGCCTGATATGGCCGTACTTGATGCTGTACATCAGCCAACGACTGGGTGAGCCGCTGTCCAGCGTGGCCTGGTTGATGACTCTCAACGCCGCGGTCGGCATGGTGACCACCTTCATGGGCGGCGCCATTGCAGACAGGTTCGGGCGTAAAGGGGTGATGGTCTTCTCGCTGATTTTTTCCGCGCTGGGCTGGTTTCTCTTCCGTGCGGCTGGCACACTGCCGGTTTTCGCGCTGCTGCTGGTGGTCACGGGCGCCAGCACCCCTTTGTACCGCCTGGCTTCTGACGCCATGGTCGCCGATCTCATCCCTGAAGCCAACCGGCTGGACGCTTATTCCGTGCTGCGCATGGGCAATAATTTCGGCGTTGTCCTTGGGCCCGCGATCGGCGGCTACCTGGCGTCCATCTCCTATGGGATAACGTTCGGCGTGATTGGGGTGGGGTTTGGGCTGATCGCGGTTTTTGTCACGCTGCTCATCATTGAGACAAAGCCAGCGTCAGGCAAACCCGTGGTGGTGACAGCACCAACCAGCGGGGGGTACCTGAGGATCTTTAAAGACAGGGTGTTTATGGTAATGATGGGGGCATACACCTTGAATCGTATCAGTACCTCGATCCTGTGGCTGCTGTTGGCGGTGTACGCCAAGCAAAATTTCGGGGTCTCTGAAAAAATGTTCGGGTTCATTCCGATGACCAACGCCTTGATGGTCGTGCTTTTTCAGTTGGTGGTAACGCGGCAGGTCAATCGTTTCCGTGCTGAAACAGCCATGACGACAGGCGCTCTGATTTACGCCATTGCCATCTTTTGTGTTGCCTTTGGCAGTGGTTTTTGGTGGTTCTGGTTGTGCATGGTGGCTGCCACTATTGGGGAGATGATCCTTGTGCCCACCACCACCACCTTCACCGCCAGCCTGGCGCCGGAAGATATGCGCGCGCGTTATATGAGCCTGTACGCGCTCACCTGGGGTATCGGTACCGGTCTGGGGCCGCTGCTGGCAGGGTATGTCAGCGACGTGTTCTACTCGCGGGCGATGTGGTATGCCGCCGGGCTGGTGGGTTTTGCCGGCTTTCTGGCGTTTTCGTTCATCGCCAGGCTGAAAAAAACTAACCCGCATGGTTTTATGCATCCCTCCGCAGAAGATGTGCAAGCGCGGGGGCAGCGGTTGGCGCGCGGAAAAACCCGTTCTGATTGCGAATAGTCATCGGTTTTTGTATAATGCAATAAATGCGAAAACTTATCCGCTTGCTGGTGATCGTGATCGTGTCTGCGCTGCTGGGGGCGTCGTCTTCAGGGGCGGTACGGGCGCAGGAATCAGATTCGGTTTATGTTCCTGAAACAGGTCACTGGATCTGGGGAGAATTTCTGCGCACTTACAATAGTGTGTCAGACCCGCTGCTGTATTTTGGTTACCCTATCACTGATGATTTCACCGACCCCATTAGCAAATCACGCGTGCAGTATTTTGAAAAGGCGCGCTTTGACCTGGTGGAAACCCCTTCAGGGCCTGTGGTGAGGGTCGCGCCTTTGGGTGAACTGCTGCACGAAGCTGGCAACCCGCTGGCCAATATCCCCCGCGAAGGACCTGCCTGTAAGGCGTATCAGACAGGTTTTACGGTATGTTACGCGTTTTTACAATATTACGAAGCCCATGCTGGCGAAACCCACTTTGGCATGCCGCTTTCAAACGTGGAGGTGGAGGATGGGCGTTACGTGCAGTATTTTACGCGCGCGCGAATGGAATGGTGGCCAGACCGTGCCGCGGGCGAACGTGTGGTTTTGACTGACCTGGGCAAGCTTTATTTTGATCGAGTGGTGGCTGACCCTGAGTTGCTTAAATCCAACCCTCCTCCCAACCTGAGTGGCAGCTTGATGACCCCGCGGGTGCGGGTGTTTACCCAAAAATCATTGATCGGGGTAGAGGAATCACAGAGCGTATTTGTGGTCGTTCAAGATCAATACGCGCGGCCGATTGAGGGTGCGCAGGTGGGCGTGACGCTGAGTTTTATGCCTGACACACGCGAGTTCTACCGCCTGCCCGAAACGAATGAGCACGGCATCAGCCAGTTTACGTTCACCACCCCGCAAATCCCCGTAAAATCGGTCGTCAAGGTGCTCGCTGATATCACTTTCAGAGGGCAGCACGGCAGCGGGCGCTCCTGGTTCAGAATCTGGTGGTAAAAAGGATATTAAAAACCCTTCATCCATCTGATGAAGGGTGACCAATCCTCTGGTCTTTCGTTTAGCGCTTGAGAAGTTCCGCGCGCAGCCTTTCATATTCTGTTTGATTGGGCGGGTTGAGCGAGATGATCTTCTCAACAACCGCAAGCGACCCTTTTACGTTATTCTCAACCAGTAATTTCTCCGCCAGCTTATCCAGTTTTTCGATCGCAGTGCTGGTTTTTTTATGTGAGGTGTAATAGGACACCATACAACGTTGAAGACCATCGGAATCTGGTTTTTCACTCAGTATAGCATCCAGGAAGTTTTCGGCATCGCCCAGGCGATTCTCGTCTTCCAGCAACTTTATGTAGGCGTCCACTTCGTTGAGCGCCGCGGATTCCATCTCCAGGCGTTGATACAGGTCAACGAGGGCGACGCGTGTGGATCTATCCAGCGGCGAGAGGCTGCGCAGCTGTTCAAAGGCTTTCACCGCTTCTTTATAATTCAGGCTCTGCATTTCGATATCCGCCAGGCGGTTCAAGATCTTTATCGATTGCTCCCGGGTAGACCGCGACTGGCGGGCAAGCATGAGGGCGGAATGGTAGGCGTTGCGCGATTGTTCAAGGTCAGCCAGAAGATATTGCACATTCGCCAGGTCCATATACTGCTCGATCAATTCAGCGTTGCGCCCATTGGAGCGCAGCAGGTCGATCAGGTTGCGCCGAACTGAAATGTCCATGGGTACCAGTCTGGTCACCCGGGTAAGCAGGCGGATAGCCTGCGCAGCGTCTCCACGGACGGTGTAGAGACGCGCCACCTGAATGAACTTTTCAACCGCCTCCTGAATACGCCCTTCGTTTACCAGTATTTCGCCGATTTGAATGTGGAGGGGCAGGTAAGAGGGCGCGTAAGAAAGGGCTCTGAAGGCTTCTTCCATCGCGGAACGGTTCTTCCCCTGCATCGCCAGTTGGCGCACTTCAGCCAGGGATTCCACCACCTGACTGCTGGTGGAGTCCATCAACATTTCAGCCAGCGGCAGCGGCGGGCTGCCCTCAGGGGCGGGCGGGAGCTGCTCGCGGGCGGCTTTGAGGTAATCGCGCCAATCAGGTCGGCTCAATTGTTCACGAATGACCGCGCAAAGGTTCCTCAGGTCCCTCTCATGCGTGATAAAAGCCAGCGATTCAAAGATTGGGTCGTAGAGCTGCAACAGGTCGCCAGCCTCCTCGGGTGGCACGGTTTCAGCATCTGCCAGCATCAGGGCATGCAGGAAGTTGGAGGAAGCTTCTTTTAACTGCGCGGCTTCAAAATGGATCTCTCCCATGATCAGGTTTGAAGCGAGCGCGTAGGCCGGGTCCATCACTGATTTTTGCAGGTGCGGATATGATTTACCAGGGTCAGATTCACGGAGCAAATATCCCAGCAGGTAATGCGCGGCAGAGAGGTCCAGATTGATGTTGATCGCCCGCTCCAGTTCAGCCGCGGCTTCAAGGTTTTCTCCTTTTGTTTGTAAGTCGATGCATTCACTGATGTGGTAGAGAACCCGCTTGTGGCTGGCTGCTTCTACCTTTTCGCTCGCGCTGCTGGCTGGCACGAAGTTTTGAAGATCCCGTGGTTTGACGGCCGGACGGTTGGTTTCCTGGTCTTCAAACAGAAAACCAGCCATTTCTTTCAACGCCATCACCCGCGCTTCAGTCATCGGGTCATTGCCGGTCAGCTCTTCGGGTTCCTGAACTGCTGTTTCTATCTCCCTCACCTGTGCCATACGCGCAGCGCCAGTCGGTTCTCCGCTTCGATCGCGCAGGCGCAAAGGCTCGTTCTTCTTAAGACTTGCCATCGCGTTGTGAACTTCAACGGCGTCGGGTTTTAACTTTAACGCGTATTCAAGCATCAGCCGGGCTTTGTCGATATTGCCATGCTGCTGTATCACTGCCGCCAGGTCAAGGAACTCAGCCGCGGCCTCGTTCTTTCTGCCCAGTCTCTCATAAATCAACGCCAGGCGGGCGCGCGCGATCTGGTTATTTGGCTCGATGCGAATGACGGCCTGAAAATCAGCGATAGACTTTTCAACATCTTTGGCTTTTAAGTGTAGTTCAGCAGCGCGGAAAAAACTGGTAGACGCTTCAGCCAGCAGCCCCTCGCGCTCGTAAATACGGGCAATGCGTTCCATTGGCATGGGGTCTTCAGGATATTGTGCGGCAAGCTGTTGAAATAACTGCAACGCCTCAATATACTTCTTCTGGTGAAACTTCGCCAGACCGAGACTGGCTTTGGCGATTGGGTTTTCAGGGGCACTGAGCAGTACTTCAGTGTAGACTCTAACCGCGTTATCCCAATCGTGCTCCCATAAAGCCGCGTGTCCGTTATTCAGTTTTGCCTGCAAAGCCTGATCTGTCACGTTCATCGGCTGCTCCCGAGCCTGCTATTCAGATGCAATCACCTGCATACTTCCCCAGTTTACACCACTTCTGGCTTCTGTAAGAAGAGGGATATCAAGTTTGTAAGCTGCTTCCATAATCCCGCGGACAAGTTGGCTGGTGAGCGCAATTTCGTTCTCCGGAACCTCCAGTACCAGTTCATCATGCACCTGCAGGATCATTCTGGCGCGGGACGCGCTTTCTTCCAGCGCCCGCTGTACGCGGATCATCGCGATTTTCATGATATCAGCCGCGGTTCCCTGGATGGGCGCGTTGATGGCTTCACGCTCTTCCCGGTTGCGCATCATCTGGTTCAGCGGGTTGGCCAGGTTAGGAAAGTAACGCCGCCTGCCCAGCATGGTCTCCACATAGCCCTGCCGCGCGGCCAGCACGCGAATCTGATCAAGGTATTTCTTGACCCCGGGGAAGTGCTCAAAATAATCCCTGACGAAGTTTTCTGCTTCTCCAAGGGTCAGGTCAGTGGAGCGGCTGAGCCCAAAGGCGCTCATCCCATAAATTAACCCAAAGTTGATGGCCTTGGCATGCCGGCGTTGTTCTTTGGTCACCTGCTCAAGCGGCAGGTCATAGATGGCAGCGGCAGTGGTAGCGTGAATATCCTGCCCGTCACGGAACGCCTTGAGCATGGCTTCATCGCCTGACATGTGCGCCACGATCCGCAATTCAATTTGCGAGTAGTCCACTGAGAGTAACCTGTGCCCGGGCGCGGCGATGAAGCCCAACCGCACCTGCCTGCCTGTTTCAGTACGCGTGGGAATATTCTGCAGGTTGGGGTCAGATGACGCCAGGCGCCCGGTGACCGAACCGGTCTGGTTGAAGCTGGTGTGCACACGATTGTCACGAGGGTTTATTTGCTGGGGCAGGGCATCCAGGTAAGTGGATTTGAGTTTGGAGAGTTCTCGGTATTCCAGCAGCAGATCCACCACCACGTGCTGCCCTTTGAGTTCATCCAGCACCGCCGCCGAGGTGGAGAAATGCCCGCTGGAGGTTCTTTTATTTCGGTCAGGAGGCTCAAGTTTGAGATCCTCGAAGAGCACCTTTGAAAGCTGCTGGGAAGAATTGAGGTTGAAAGCGTGACCGACTGCCTGATGAACTTCGTCTTCGATCAGGCGCAGGCGTTCGCCGATTTCTGCGCTAAAGCGTTTGAAGAAATCAATGTCCAGCGAGATCCCTTCCTGTTCCATTTTGAGCAAAACCGGTACCAGGGGCATCTCAATGGTATTAAAGATGCCCGTGCTGTTCGTTTTTTGCATTTTTTCTTTGAGCAAAGGGATTAAACGCAAGGTGACCTCGGCGTCTGCGGCTGCGTAGGGGGCTGCCGCTGCAATGGGCACCTCATCCATTGTGAGCTGGTTTTTACCCCTGCCAATCAATTCTTCGATGCGCGTCATGCGGATACCCAGCAATGTACCTGCCAAATCTTTCAGCCCAAGGTCGCGGCTCGCAGGATTGGTGAGCCATTCCGCGATCATCGTATCAAAAGAGAGAGGAGATACCCGCAAGCCGTACCTGGCGAGGACGAGCGCGTCGTACTTGATATTGTGACCGGCTTTTTCGATGCTGGGGTTTGTGAGCGCCGGTGTGAGCGCTTCGATCACTTCACTGACCTTAAGTTGAGGTTGTTCGCCCTTATGACCGAGCGGAATGTAATAACCTTCGCCCTCTTTTACCGCGAGAGAAAGGCCCACAAGCTCCGCCTGCAGGGGATCCAGCGCGGTGGTTTCGGTATCAAAGGCGATGAGGGAGCTGGCATCCAGTGCTTGTTTGAGCGAGGCCAGTTTTTGCGCGGTGTCGATCAGTTTCACCTCAATCATATAAGAGGACTCTGGCACAATAATCTCCTTCATCTCTTCGCCAAAAAGTGAAAGCTGCGGGGTTTCTTGTTTTTTCAGCGGAGCCGCGATCAATCGCAGGCGCGGGATGAGCGTACGGAACTCCAGTTCACGAAAGAGGTTTTCCACCGATGCGATGTCCAGGTGGTCAGTACGGGCGTCTTCAAGCACCAGCCTTACCCCCACATCTTTTTTAATGCGAGCGAGCTCCTGGCTCAAATAGGCGGATTCTTTACCGACGCGTAATTTTTCCCCCGTTTTGCCGGGAATTTCATCCAGATGCTGATAAAGGGCATCGAGCGTGTGGTAGGTCTGCAGCAGGGTAACGGCCGTTTTGGGGCCAATACCGGGCACACCGGGGATGTTATCAGAGGTGTCGCCCACCAGCGCTTTATAGTCCACCACCTGTTCAGGCTCAACTCCCAGGTACTCCTTCACATCAGCGGCAGAATAATTTTTTGCATCGGCAAGCCGCGACCCCGGCAGGTTGACGATGATGCGGTCGTTCACCAGCTGCAGCAGGTCGCGGTCACCGGTGATGATTTTGACACCCAGACCCTGCTCAACGGCTTGAGTGGCGATGGAGCCCAGTACATCGTCTGCTTCCACCCCTTCTTTTTCAAGCCTTGGCAGGTGAAAGGCATCAATCATCTGGCGGATGCGTTCAATTTGAGGTCTCAGGTCATCAGGCATTTTTGCCCGCGTGGCTTTGTAATCAGGGAAGAGCTCGTTGCGGAAAGTTTTGCCGGTATCAAAGGCAACTGCCAGGTACTCGGGTTTTTCCTGCTCCAGCAGGCGCATCAACACATTGGCAAAACCAAAAATACCGGCGGTGGGTTCGCCTGTTTTGGTTTGCATACGGTCGCTCATTCCGGCGGTGATAGCGTAATACGCCCGGTAGGCCAGGGCGTGACCATCGATTAAATAGAGGATTGGAGGCATAAATGATCCTTTTCTGCTGTTCAGCCGTCAGCTGGCCGCGCGCGTTTAACGAATTCGTGAATAATGGCGGAAGGTACGGTTTGCACGCCGCTCAACATCAGGTAGCCTGGAGCCCAGAAGTCCCTGTTCTCCCCACTGGAGGGCAGGTCGGGAAACGTTTTGAAAAAATTTGCAGAAGTTCGCTGGCGGATCTTCTGGATGGCCGTGACGGGGCAGGTTTCAACCGGCAACGAAATGACCCATTGCAGATATTGCGGGCGGATGGAGATGCCGGTCATACGCCAGCCCAGGCTGTGGTGCAGGCGGGGAAGGAAGTCGGCGGCGTGATCGGAGAGTTCGCCCGTCAGGTATTGATGAGGACTCCACGGCAGCAGCACGCAGCAGTAGCTCAGGCGCAACTCTTTAACAATCAAATTGGGATCCGCATTACCGGCGCTCTTCACCGTGTGGCTGGTCAGCGCACCGCCTTGTTCGCCCGTCAATCGGTTTTCATTTTCTGCAGCGTCGATGATCTCAATCAGGCTGGGTTCCTGCTCTGCTTGTGCTGCTGGGGTTTCCCTTATCGCTGCGCCTGTTTCCGCGCAGGTTTCCTCAGGTTGCAGGAACAATTCTTTCAGTGAACTGATGAGTTGCTCAGGGCTGAGGGGTCGAGACAGCAATCTATCATAAGCGATATCTTCAGGCGGCAGGGTTTCGTTCTGCTCATCAGCAACCAGCAGCAAAATTTTAATCCCCGGCTGCTGAGCGGTGAGGTTGAGAATTGTTTGCACCACAGGCAGATGACCGTCGGCCGCGTCGATCAAGGCGGCGTCAAAGCGCTGCTGCTGGGTAAGGGCGCGCAATTCGCTGCTTGTACCCGCCGGGGTGGTGGTAAGCGTGATCCCATTGAAAGTGATGACTTCCAGGCTGGTCAGCAGCTGCCGATCAGCAGAGAAGGCGAGCAGGTTGATCTTCATAGGTAAAAGTGTATCATGCTGGGTAGGGCGGCGCAAGTTGACGAGTGGTCACATACAGCTCTGCAGAATGACTGGGCCGTTTCTCTTTTTGGCTGGTGATGACGAAACAGGATGGAGACCCGCAATCCATCCTGTTTTATAAAGTGTGACAGAGAGTGATGAGAACGTTCCTGTAAAAAAAAGTGGAGACGGGCAGTCTCCACTTTTTGGGCTACGGAAGTTCAAATATGATTGTCGTTATCTCCCAAGCGTCACCATTACGGGTGAAAGCCAAGGTCACCAGGTACTCTTCACCATCCAGGTGCGCGGTGCCTTCCAGCGTTGCCAGGTTATTCTCAACGGACTTACTGGTGAACTTCCAATCATTAAAAGCGCGGATGGAGGTCCATTCAGCCCAGCCAGCCTCATAACCCACTTCATACTGGATATCGGGTGAAAGCATGGCGTAAGAGGTCTCGTTGTCCTGGGTCTTAAGGGCTGACATGAACTTATCTCCCAATTTTGAAACATCTTTGAGGGAGCCGCATGCTGAAAGAGCAAACATCAACACAAATACCACTAATAGAACCGTTACCCACTTTTTACTCATTTACTCCTCCTATACATTAGTTTGCATTCCATTATATCGAATTTTCCGATCAAAATGGAGCGTGCTTGAAATTAAAGATCAATGATTTGTCCGCCGGGGTTTTTTTGCGCGTTCTCCCAGGCGAGAAAACCGTCAATATCCTGTTTGAGCTGGCGGATGACGAATAAAATGACAGCAGCGTCATCCACAAAGCCGGCCAATGGCAGCCAATCTGGAATAAGATCAATCGGCGAGACAAAATAGAGAATGGCGATTGTGACCATCACAATCGATCCCCAAGGAACGACCGTGTATTCACGATTTGTATAGGCTCGCAACAACCTGAAAAATGCTTTTAACTGCAGCCAGAAATCTAGTTTCTGCCCCGGTTTTCCTTCATGATCATTGGCTTTATGCACAGCCTCTTCAAGCAGGCGGCGTGTTTTATCTGGGTCCTGCAAGTATTCCTCGGCTTTGGTTTTCCTGCGGTTGACGGCATCGCGAATTTGCTCTTCTGATGGGGGTGGTACACCTTCTGACATTAATTTCCTTTCTGTAGATCAAACTGGTCAAGGTATTGAATGGGTCTGAATTGAACAACACCCAGTTGGGTGAATTCTCCATCAATAGGGGTAAACGATTCCTTAAATACTTTCATCGAACGGCACAGCTCATCATTCGATATTTCAAACTCAAGCGTCAGGTGAGGCACCCAAACACCTGGGAAGTAATACGGCGAACAATTGATACCGGCATCTTTGACCCGGGTAAGGAAGGCTGCGTGCACCTGCAGCAAAGGTACGCTGGGTACGGGGGAGAGGAAGAGGACGTTGTCTTGAGTAGGGAATGTACCGACCGCACCGAGCCTGAAGCTGAAACGGGGGACTGTCAGGGCAAATTCCCTGGTCAGATCGATCACCGCGGCAGGGTCTGTGATGGGAAATACCGCCAGACTGATATGAGGTTTGTCATCCATCAGCCCCTGTACTGGTTGTACCCCTTCACGGTAAATGAGCTCACGGAATTTCAGCACCTGCTCCTCTGCCGCCGCGTCCAGGTACAGTTCTACTGCAACACCTTCTGAAATACTCTGATGACTATTGTTCAAGCAAACCTCTTTGTGAAGAATTGGGAGCCGGACTGCGTAACGATCGTCATACGCTTATTCTACCATCCATGCGTTACCCGGGTTTGAGAAAAGTATCTCCGCAATTACTGGATGCCACCTGCCGCGAGAAAGAGGGTTTCCATCCTTCAGGTGAAAACCCTCTGTGACCATGAGGTAGGCAAAACCGTTTCAATGACTTCTGGTTTGCACTTCGTCCATGTACTCTTTAATCGTTGGAAAGGCAACCAGTTTTTCGTAGAAGAAGTTATTCACGATGTTGATTACTCTTGCCCGGGCGGCTTCGGCTTCTGCGGTGAGCATATCGCGGGCATCAGGGTTTGCCAGGGCCGTGCGCAGGTTAAGGAGATGTTTGACAATCTCGGTTTCCTCGTCTCCTTCAAGCGCGCGAATCACTTCCAAGATCAGGCGGTCGGTGGATTCCACCATTTGTTCGTTGGTGATTGATGAGCCCGGGATATATGCATCGTCGATGGTGCGGATTAATGACCATATCTGGTACAGAACAGTGGAAGGTTCGTCAAAAAGCTCGCGTAAAAAGGCAGCTTCTTCGTACTTTCCTGTGAGGCGGAAAATATTGTACATGCGCTTGGCCACCTTGCCATAGTTCACGTCTTTGGTAAGGTATTTATAAACCTCGCGCTCTAAGGCGTTCACATACTCTTCCAGCGCGTTCGCTGAAACATGCTGCGACAGTTTTGAAAAAATGGGTACAGAAGACGCCTCGAGATAAACTTCCTGGAAATAGGGGTCAAGGTAGCCATCCAGCGGGGTTATGTCTCCACCTGGAGCCTCCCAGGTAACATCCAGCATATTACTGGCGTTGGCCAGCTGTTTGCGGATGGGATCTGCTACCACCCAATCTAACTTGCACCAGCCCGGGTTGTTCTTCACATCATCCCAGTCGACCGTTACGGGGGTGCCGTCTTTCTTGAAGCCTGTAATTCGGCCCTCCCGGATCTGCGCGGGGTCCCAGGAAATGGGAGAACCGGCTTTTACTTCGCGGGTACCGAGGACAATATCCTGTGGGTACTCGCCGAACTTGACCTCGATCAACTGGTAATCGGGTCCTTGCAGGTAATCAAGCGCCTTTTTCCGCATGATCTCCGCCAGGATGTTGCAGGCTTCATCACGCGTGGGGGCGATAATGTTGATGCGTTCAAAGTAATCACAATCACCAGGATAGGTCTGAATCTTGGATTGAGCCGATGAGCCCGAAAGCGCCAGCGCGGTTTCAACCTTGCCTGGAATATCTTCGAACTCTACAATCTTACCAATGCGGCGGAAGTATTCCAGTTCCTTGTCGCTGAAATCCAGCATGGTGATGTTGTGACCAAATACTCCGCTGCGGGTGTCAAGGGAAATTTGCCCACTTTCTTTATAAGCGGCCATGTTTGTCAGCCACTGCAGGGCTTCATCTTCTTTGATCTCAACACCCATTCTTTTCGCCGATTCAATGATGCGGTTCAGGTCCGCCTTATGGGAGTCATTCGTTTTTGCCATGGTTCCTCCAAATCCGACACAAAAGATGGTTAACTACACCAACAGTATACACAATAGATGGCGTTTCTAAACCATCATTCCGCTAGATTGAACCTGGGGTTTGCCTCAAGTATCCTGCGAAAAATCTCAGCCTGGTCCTGGGCGTCTCTAAGCGCGTTGTGAGAAAGGCGGTGTTCTTCAAGAAAGAACGAGGAGATTCGCCGCATTGTGGTATCTGCCCAGTTGACCCCCATTTGCCCCATGAAATAGGCTTTGATATCCAGCGCGCTGTGACCGAAAGGGTTGCGACCTAGGTAGCGATGGAAGTAATCGTTCACGAACATCCAGTCGAATGGCGCGTTAAAAGCCACAAAGAGCGGTTTGGCAGGAGCAGGAGAAACGACCTTGACCCAATCCGCGAAAGCGCGCATGGCTTCCGCTGGTTCTACGCCGTTTTGCTGAAGCGCGTCCATATCCAACCCGCTGATGGCGAGCGCCTCCGGGTCGACTTCGGGTTTATCTGGTTTGAGCTCTATATAAAACGTCGCGGTTGTATCAAAGACCAGGCAAGCCCCGATCGAGAGCATAGCATACTTCCCGGGAACTGGACCGGCTGTTTCTACATCTACGCATATAAATACATCTTCTGTCATGGGGGTTTCGTGAGCCTTTTTGATAAATCAAAATGAAAAACCGTTCTTGCCGATCGTTACTCAACAGGCTCTTTTTCAATGATGATGCTGTGTTGAGCATGAGGGGAATCGCCAACTTTTTTATGCACCTGGTAAAGCCTGCCCATCCCCGCCCAGCTGGCAAACTCCTGTAAAAAGCCGGAAAGGTAACTGCTCTCCAGAGAAAACAAACCTGCTGGCTCAACGGCTGTCAGGGCAAGCTCCCATTTGTTTGCAGAGTCTTTGAATTCAAGCGCATATTTTGTATCGGTTGAAAGAATGGCGCAAAAATGCTGCAAGCCAAGATTAATTTTTCTCTTGATCGGCGCAAGCCGAAAACTGGCATCGGCTTTTTCCAACGTATCTCCCTCTTGCGTCAACCAGTAATGAAAACCCGCCCGGCCTGCTCTTACCAGTATTCCGTGTACAATCGGGTCACAGGGTTGTGCCTCCATCGCCTTGGCGAAATCAGCAATCGCTTCTGCACCGAGCACCTCTACCAATCCCACGTTCTTATATTCCAGCATCGTTTGACTCATTTCAAGAAATTTCGTCTTCCTGGTTGTTCTGTCTGGCTTCATTATCATCCATTTCTTTCAGGATGCCGTAAAGCAGTTCGAGTAATACACGTTTCACCGAGCTTTTTTTCGTTGCCTCGCAGGGGAGAATCTTGACAGAAGGATCGAGCCTTAAGGCGAGACGCATATCCTCAGTATCCCAGGCGTCGTACAGGTCTTGCTTATTGGCCGTTACCAGGTAAGGGGTGGGGGCGTACGCCTTGAATGTTTCCAGTATACTGCGTGCTTCACGAAATGTCTCTGGTCTGGTGCTGTCTACCATCACGATGAAACCCAGCATTCCTTCTGAAAGAATTTCCCACATGAAATCGAACCGCTTCTGACCGGGAGTGCCGAAAAGGAAAAGCACCAGGTCGTTATCTACCGTGATCCTGCCGAAATCCATCGCTACGGTGGTAGATTCTTTAATTTTTTCGGCCGTCGCGCTGATTCGTTTTTCTGTTGAAACCACATCGATCTCACTCACAGACCGGATAAATTCGGTTTTTCCAGCGTTGAAGGGTCCTGTGACGACAATTTTGACGGTCTGAGTTTGCATCTCGTAAAAGTTCCTGTGTTTTTAAATAGAGCGAATACGATCGATCAGGCGTTTGACCAAAGAACGGTTTTCTTCCGGGTTTCTGACGGGAAGATTCTTTCCCGGAATTGCCAGGGGTACGCCACCAGGGCGAATGATCTCCACCAGACCGGCTTGAAGAAGGGTAAAAACAACCCGGCGAATTTCAATTTCGTCTAATTTAGTGGCGGTTGCGATCTGCTGGATGGTATTGCGAGGATTGACGTAAGAAATCACCTGCCATTCAGTTGGCGAAAAGCAAATATTCCGAATGTCAGTTCCGGGGCGATCAGTGAATTTGATTGCCATATCCAGGCTCGGAATCTCAGCCTTTAATTCTTCGATTTCCTGTAACTCCCGTGCTCCTTCCACAATGAGGTTCTCAAGGTTGAGGTGTACAGGAATTTTGTTTTCGGGCAGTAATTCTCCGGCTTCGAACCTGAAGAGACCCTCATTCCAATCGAAAAGAGCGCGGAACTTCTTGGCGTAATCTTCTTCCAACGCCGTCGTTACCTGGTCCAGAGTGGCGTACCCTGCGTTAACCAGGTAGATGCCTGCCTCACGGTCAGAGAAACCTTCAAGCCTTTCTTTCAACAGGGTGTGTTGGTAAGCGGTGATCAGTTTTTGATCCTTGAGGGAACGCAATAATTCAGGTTTCTCATTACTGGATTCGAAGTACTCCAGCTTGCCGTTGTGGAAAAGCACCCGGGCAGATTCTCCCGGTCTTTCAACATACAAAGCCCCGGATTTATTCGCCAGGTTGACCAGGTTCAACAACTGTATAAATGAGAAATCCTTCAGATTACCTTTTAACGCCATCCACCATCCTAAGTTCGAACCTTAAGGGAGCTAAGGAATTATACATAGAAGGGGGAATAGCGTCAATTAACCATTCAGATTTGTTAACTGGGTTGAAAAAGTCAAATTAGGTATAATCACCAGGGATAGATCTTCGCATGCCTGGACTGAGATCAACCTTAGCGAATTATGACCTGGATTTTTTAACCCGTATTGCCAGGCGTTGGGATGTACAGATCAGCCAGCGGGAGGTAGAAAGCGCTCGCCAGGACCTTCTGGAGAACATGCTGGATACCAGCTTGTTTGAGAAAGTGCTGGAAGGCCTGGATGATGGCGCTGCCAAAGCCTGGAATCACCTGGTGCAAAAAGGTGGAAAAATCCACTGGGCGGAGTTCTCCAGAATTTATGGGCAGATCCGTGATTATGGTCGCGCCAGCCGCGAACGCGAAGAACCAGACCTGCACCCTGTGAGTGCCGCTGAAACGCTGTGGTACGCCGGCCTGGCGGGAAGAGCCTTTCTGAGAACCGAAGCGGAACCCAAGGAATTTTTCTATATCCCTGATGAACTGCTGGAAGTAGCAAAAAACACAGGGAAGCCAGCCCCCAAGCTGCACATCCGTCCTTCAGTGAATCAAAAACCGAAATGGGTTGCCAGGGCTGAAGCACTCCTGCCAGATCGCGTGACAGATATTTTGGCAGCGCTGCGCATGCGGAGGGAAATCCCGGCAGAAATTTGGAACGCCTGGGATATACCCCGGGATTTTCTCTATCCATGGCTGCGGGAGGTAGGGCTGGTTGATGATACACTGCAACCCGTTCCTGAAGCGTTGAAAGAATTCTTCAATGCCACACGCGGCCAGGTGCTCACCCATCTCTACCAGGTATGGCTTAAATCAAATGAAATCAATGAGCTTCGCCTGCTCCCTGGTTTGGAGTTCGAGGGGACGTGGAAGAACGATCCAATCCCCCCACGCAGGTTATTGACTGAGATTCTCGCTGGCCTGGAGAGCGGCACCTGGTGGAGCCTATCTTCGCTGCTGGCGACCATTAAAGAAACCAACCCTGATTTCCAACGCCAGGGGGGAGATTATGAGTCCTGGTATATTCGCGAGACGAAATCTTCCGCTTATCTAAGCGGCTTTGAGAATTGGGAAAAGGTGGAAGGCGCGCTGTTAACCTATTTGCTTGGCGCCCCGCTGCACTGGCTGGGAATAGTTAACCTGGCCAGAGCTGGGGAAAACGGAAAAATTGCCGCTTTTCAACTCAATGAAAAGATGAAACCGCTGCTTGACAGCGGGGAACTGAGCGGCAGCGATAAAGAAAACCGCGTGATGAAGATTAGGGACCGGCTGCTCTTTAGCATTCCTAACTTCGCTCCGCGCCTGCCGCGCTACCAGGTAGCCAGGTTCTGTGAGCTGGTGCATGTGTTCCCCAAAGAAAGCCTGTATGCATTAAAAACAGATACTTTAAAAAAGGCTGAAGAACAGGGATTACGCCTTGGCCAATTGATCCAGTTGCTGGAGAGAGAAAAAGCGGCTGCCATACCAGAAAATCTGCGCGTGCTGGAGGAGCGCTGGAGTCAGCATGGGCAGGAGGCGGTCATTGAGAGGGTGCTGTTGCTACGCTTCACGCGAGAGGATGCGAGGGCTGCGTTTCTCAAGCAGGCGACCGGCAGGTTCGCGCTGGAAACGCTGGACCCGCTCTGCGTGGTCATTAACGAAAAGCAGGTTGACGGCATCCTCAGGCTGCTTAACGAACTGGGAATACTGGCGGAAATTGCCGGAGATGTATAATCTAATCACTGGTGAAGCATAGCAAACGCAAAAAGAGGTGAAAATGAGCAAAAGACTGGATTGGGTCCAGGAGGAAATTGACACGCTAAAGGCGGCTGGGCTGTACAATCACATCCGAACTCTGGGTTCGCCGCAGGGTGCCTGGCTGGTGGTTGATGGAAAAGAAGTGCTGAATTTTTGCTCCAATAATTATCTTGGTTTGGCAAACCACCCGATAATGGTAAAAGCCGCCCAGGAAGCGTTGAAGAAATTTGGCGTAGGACCTGGCGCGGTGCGCTCCATTGCCGGCACGATGCAGCTGCACACCGAACTTGAGCAACGACTGGCGCGTTTCAAAGGTGTTGAAGATGTCGTGGTGCTGCAATCAGGGTTTTCTGCCAATACAGCGGTTATCCCAGTGCTGGTGGGCAAAGACGACCTGATTATTTCAGATGAGCTGAATCACGCCAGCATCATCGATGGCTGCCGGCTTTCAGGCGCGCCTATCGCGAAATATGCCCACACAGATGTGGCCGACCTGGAGAGGGTTATAAACGAAAACGAAGGAAAATATCGCCGCGCGTTGGTGATCACGGATGGTGTTTTCAGCATGGATGGCGACCTGGCGCCGCTGGATAAAATCTATGAGGTGACCAGCCGGCACGACATCATGCTGATGGTTGACGACGCGCATGGCGAAGGCGTTATCGGCAGGGGTGGGCGCGGCATCGTTGATCACTTTGGCTTGCATGGCAAGGTGGATGTGGAGGTGGGCACGCTTTCAAAGGCTTTCGGCGTGGTAGGCGGCATTGTGGCTGGCAACGCGCGTATTATCGAGTGGGTACGCCAACGCGGGAGACCTTTCTTGTTTTCTTCAGCCACTCCGCCCGCGGATGTTGCCGCCTGTATCGCTGCGGTTGATCTTTTAGAAAGTTCCACCGAGTTGGTGGACCGCTTATGGGAAAACGCGCGATACTTCAAGGAGCAATTAAAAGGCATAGGCCTGGATACCGGGCAAAGCGTCACACCAATCACGCCGGTGATGCTGGGCGAAGCACCGCTGGCGCAGCAGTTCAGCCGCGAGCTCTTTACTGAGAAGGTGTTTGCCATGGCGTTGGGCTTCCCCACCGTTCCCCAGGGGAAAGCGCGCATCCGGGTGATGATTTCAGCAGCGCACAACCGGGAAGACCTTGACTTTGGCCTGGCAGCCTTTAAAAAGGTAGCCAAAAAGCTGCAGGTCATTTAATCATTACGCAAGATGACAGGTGACCAGGCTCTTTCTTGGCGCCTGTCAGCGTTTAAACATACGCCGCCGTTTCCATCTAATCAAAGGAGCGGCGAGTTTTCTTAACAAGTATTTCAGCACAATAGGCGAAAAGAAACTGCCGCCATCCCGGTAGTGCACGCGCAGCATTTCCGGCCAGCAGCGCTCGTCTGCTCTGATGGTCTTGGCGTCAGAGTGCAGGCGGAAACTCGCCCATCGTTTACCAGGTAGATACTTGAATTCTGTCAGGCGCGCGAGCCGCACCCAGAGATCGTAGTCCATCGCGAAGTAAAAACGGTCATCCAGGGGCGCCACCTGACGCCACAACTCGGCTCTGAAGAAGGTCGCCGGCTGGGGGATGTGAACGTAACCGCGGCGCAGGCGTTTGAGGTCCGTTTGCGCCGCCGGAAAGTGACCGATGACCTGGCTGTTTTCGTCCATAAAATCCAGATCCCCATAGACCACGCCCACCTGCGGATGGTCCATCAGGTAAGCGACCGCTTCCTCCACTGCATGAGGATGGTAAAGATCATCTGAATTAAGCCAGGCGAATATATCTCCATGGGCTACCTTGAATCCCTTATTGAGAGCGTCGGTCTGCCCTTTGTCTTTCTCCGATACCCAATACGCGATCCTGTCCGAGTACCGGCGGATGATTTCCTGGCTGCCGTCTGTGGATCCGCCATCGATGAGGATATACTCAATGCGTTCATAGGTCTGCCCGAGAACCGAGCGGATTGTCTCCTCCAGATATGGAGACTGGTTGAAAGAAGGCGTCACGATGGAAACCAATGGCTGCCTGTTCATCATCAAGCCTAATTTCCCAATGGATGTTTTAAGTCAAAGAGATAATACCCATCGCCCTGTTCGTAGGGGTAGTTCTCAAAGAGGTATTGGTGCAGATCTGCCTGAGACTCAAAATCACCCAACAGAGTAACCAGAAAATAATCCTTGCCTTCAGTGCGCATTTTGAACAAAGCCTCAAATTCAGGGTCTGTGGAGCCAATGAGTTTTTTAACGGTCATATCGCCCTGAGTAGGCCAGAGGGTTGGCTGAACAAATCCCCAGTAATTAATGCGGTAACCGTAATCATGCGTGAGCGCTATGGTATTTGCGTTTTGCCCGATCTTTTCTCCAAGTTCTTTCCAATATTTGGCTTCGTGCCTGTAACTCTTGCCAAGCATTTCACCGCGTGCTTTCATCACATTTAAACCAATTGCGAAGAGGAAGAGCAGCAAGACCAGTAGCCTGAAGAACCTGCTCAGGTTTTTGCTTTCAAGGCGAGAGAAAAGTTCACCACCGATCACGCCAAAACCCATCGCGACAACGGGGATGAGTGGGAGGTGGTAGTAATTATGTGTATAGATGTGGTAAGCGAACATGAAGCCGTAGAGTAGATAACCCAACCACATGCAAAAATACAACGCCTGGTATTTTTTATCCTGGATCAGAAAGAACCCGAGCAGCGAGATGACAATGGGGAAGAAGCCCACCACCAATCGGGCGAGCATAAGCCAGTTCAGGTACCATTTTGGATCAGAAAATAACGCCGGCACCCAGCGCGCGCCGAAGATGGCGCCGGTGTTACCGCCAACTGTGGCGCTGAGCGCGGTATAAATCACCGCCGGCAGCAGGGAGATGGCTGCCACCAGGTAAACACGCCAATCGCGTAATGATTTTTTCAGCCCTTTTAGCAGCACCACACCGATCATCGGAATGCCGACGAAAAAAACCGCGGGGGTCTTAATGAGTACAGCCAACCCGGTGAAGATGCCGGCAAAAATCGCGCTTGCGACCTTATCGTCTTCCATCCATTTGAACTGGAAGTACAAAGCCCACAGGATCAGCATGATCATTAAAGGATCCGGCTGAAAACTGCGGCTGGCGACAATGGCGAAAGGGTTGAAAAGGTACAGCGCCAGGGAAATGAAAGCACCGTTGAGAGTGGTGATTTTTCGCATCAGCAGGAATAAAGGAATGCCCCCCACGATCCAGAAGGCGATTGACAGCAAACGCGGTACCAGCATACTTTCTTTACCGATGACAGCATAGATATATGCCGATAGGTATTCCATCACCGGAGGTTCGATCAGGGGTTCGCTTCTTCCGGTGGTGATGGCGAACTGTCTGATATCTTCTGGAATTGCTCTGGTAATGGGAGTATCCAGCTCATAGAACAAACCGCGAGCCATGATGAATGAATGCAACTGACGGGTGGCGGCAAAATCCAATGGAAGGTCATCCAGGTCGATCAGGCGGACGCCCAGTCCGGCAAGCAGAAATATGAGCAAGAGAATGAGAACAGCGGCTTTGGACGGCTTAAAAAAGAGGGCGGTGGAGGTGGGGGCAGAGTCTGACATTATTTCCTCGTTAAAGGTGGACGGAAGGATTTTAACCTCTTCTTACGGCGCGCCAGGTGGGCTTTTTTTAGTTGATCCAATCCGAGCGGAGAAAGGGCGGCGAAGAGGATGCGGTACCAATCTTGAGCGGCAGCGGCTGGATGTAGCGCTAAACTACGCAGGTAAGCGTCTAAAGAGGCGCGGTAATCTTGAGCGTCAAACAGGTAAAAAGCGTTCAACCTTTCCGCTCCAGCACAAATCCTGCGCGAGTTTTGCGCGTATAAACGGGCAAATTCCGGTGTCGCTTCCATCCATTGCACAATGCGCTGCGCTTCGTTACCAAAAAGGGCGGCTTGCGCCATATTCTTGCTCCCGGCGTGGTAATGCGCCCCTGCCCACAACTGTGGAACGTGGGTCATACCGCCGTGCAATGCCAGGCGCAGCCAAAGTTGATGGTCTAACAGGAATTGATAACTGAGATCAAGGTAACCTGCTTTTTGCAGGGCTGCCCGGCGTATAAACACGGCCGGTTGACCGATAATGTGGAAAGACATCAGCTCTTTTAAACCCCAGTTGCCGTACCTTAGAATATTGATTAACTCGTCCTTCTCGTTCACTACCTGAACATCCCCGTAAACGAAAGAGGCAGAAGGGTTCTCTTGCAGCGCCTGTACCGCCATTTGAATGGCGCCCGGCAGGTAATAGTCATCTGAATTTATCCAGGCGATGACATCGCCGCTGGCGCGGCGCAAGCCTTTATTAATCGCGTCAGCCTGACCATTGTCTTTCTCTGAAACCCACCAGGTAATACGATGGGCGTATTTTTGAATGATTTCAAGGCTGGCGTCAGTCGAAGCGCCGTCCACGACAAAATATTCGAGGTTGGGATAATCCTGCTCGAGCACTGAAAGGATCGTCTGCTCAAGGAAAGGCGCCTGGTTATAGGACGGCGTGACAATGGTGACAGGGGGAGCGCTTTTCATTACCAGATCGTATCGAAGTTGACCTTGGGAAATACGGTGAGCTTGCCGCCGATGGTTGCATCGAGTATCTCTCGTCCATTTTTCTCGTAAGCGCTTTTTGCCATGCGGTAGGCGATTTCTGATGTCTCAAGGTCAGGCAACTGCCAGCGAAACCCTTTACCGAAATAGCCAGGGTGAAAGTGATTGGGATCAGCACCTGTGGATACCACGGTTGTATTGGGCTTGCCTGTGCTGGTGAAATTGTGGTCTACGCCAATGAGAATCACCTGCTTGAAGCCCATGAAATAGGCCAACTGCATGGCTACAAAGGTCACCGTTGCGCCTTCCCACAACCGCCCGGTGGCATCGCCGTTGAAAGAAGGCTTGATGTAAGAGGTGTACAGGTAATGCAGGTTAGGCGCGGGGTGGATATAGCGCCGCCCACGCCATGATACGAAAATGGGGATTGGCAGCCCGCGCAGCTCATCAGCGCATTGTTCGATGACCAGGTTATTGACCGTGAGCAGGATGGAGGTGGTGAAACCCAGGTCGTTGAAAGCCATATAAAAACGGTTCATCCCAATAGAAAAGGTGCCGCGTAGTTTCTGCAGGTCAGTCTGCTTCAAACTCGGTCCATTGCCGATGATGACGCAGCGCTCGCCTTTGTGACAATCCCGCAAGGCTTCCAGTTTTTGGATCGAATCAACCCGCCAGGGGTGAAGCCTGGCGTTAGGGTATGCGAATGCCAGCGAAAGGTTGTCACGGGCTGAGCGGAATAGGTCGACCAGGGGAACGGGGATGAGTTGTTTGATTTTTGCGCGCAAGGGTTTTTACTCCGTGCTCAAACGGGCAGTGGCACCGCCATCTACCACCAGTGCTTGACCCGTCATGAACGAGGATTGGGTGCCATCGGCCAAAAAATAAACCGCCCGGGCAATCTCGGCTGGCTGACCAATCCGCCCATTGACGGTCTTGCGAGCAAGGTTGTCAAGGCGTTCGTTAAGAGAAGGTCCCGTCACATGACCGCGATCAAGGCCACTGCGTAGCATGGGGGTATCCACCGCCCCAGGCAGCACGGCGTTGACACGGATATTGTCTTTGGCGAATTCGATGGCCATCGCCCGCGTCAGCGCCAGCATCCCTCCTTTGCTGGCAGCATAAGCCGAGATACTGGCAGAGGTTTGAATGGCGTGCACGGATGACATATTGACAATGGCGCTGCTGCCCGCGTTGATTAAGAGCGGGTGAAATTCACGCGCTGAAAGGAAGACCGGGCGCAAATTAGTGGCAATCACCTTGTCCCATTCTTCGACGGTTGTTTCAATTAACGGCTTTGATACTTGGACAGCGGCGTTATTCACAAGGGCGTGCAACCTGGCGGAGAAAGCCTTGACCTTCTCGAAAAGGACGGGGAACTCATCTGGTTGAGAGATATCTGCTTGAATGTATAAACCGTCTGCAGGAAACCCCGGGCCAAAAGCATTGACGTCTATGCCAACAACCTGCCAGCCGTTCGCGGCGAACAACTCCACACAGGCTTTACCGATGCCGCCGGCGCTGCCAGTGATCAGCACAACACGCTTGTTTTCTTTCATTTCTGGTACACCTTTTATACTTTCGATTTCCACTCGTCCAGGTCTTCTGTGTTGATGGCAAGACCGATGAGTAAATTTCGAATACTGTTCCAGTGGACGTTTTCCCAGGCTCTGGGGCTGGAATTAGAATTATGCGGGGCTAGCAGGACGTTCTCCATATGTAGCAACGCGGAATCGGCGGGAAGGGGTTCTTCTTCAAACACATCCAGTCCGGCGCCAGCAATTCTTTTTTGCTGCAGGGCTTCAATCAGGTCTTTTTCGTTAACGACCGGTCCCCTGGCGGTGTTGATCAGAACGGCGTCAGGCTTCATCAGCCTGATGATATCTTTGTGGATGAGGTGACGCGAGGTTGGATTAAGGTCGCAGTTCAAACTGATAAAATCAGCTTGAGAGACCAGTTCAGGCAGGGACACACTCTCAACATGATATTCTTGCAGAAAGTCAGCAGGGATGGGGATGATGTCGTTTCCCAGCAAGCGCATGCCGAAAGCGCTGGCGCGTTTGAGTACCGCCTTGCCAATATTGCCCACACCAACCACCCCCAGGGTCGTTTCTGATAAAGCGCGACCAGGTATCTTCTGCCATTTCCCGCTTTTCATCGCCCGGTCCATCCAGGGTTGGCGGCGGGCGAAAGCCAGGATGTACCCCAACACGCTGTCTGCTACAGGAATTGTGAACGCGTTTGGCGTGTTCTTTAGCTGGATACCCAGGCGCTCGCAGGCGGCTCGGTCAATCGAATCAGTACCGGTACCCCATTTGGAAATTACCTTTAACCGGGGTGAACAGGCTTCCAGCACCCGTGGAGTAAAACGGTCATCTCCACAAATGATTCCGTCAAACTGACCGGCGAGAGACAGCAGGGCTTCTTCGCCGAGGCGCTCATTCACCTGGGCCAGGAGCAGTTCCAGCTGGTAATGATCAAAAACCGGTTTAAAGCGATTGACGAAAGGAAGCATATAAGGGGCAGATAATAAGAGGACTGGCATAAGGGTTTTCTTTCAATTAAATAGAGTAATGGTTATTATAACCTTCAAAATATATTCTCAACGCGGCGACCTCACTGGTCGCCGATGTAATCATATAACGTGAAGTGCGACCCGCTGTGAATGTTGCCGATTTCCCTTATACGCCCGGTAAAAATTTGCTGGTAAGGATCTGTTTTGAGTAGCATGTACGAATTACCGAAAACATAATCCAGATGCAGGTTATTTAGAAAGCGGTTGGTGGCTCCGGTTTTTAATGTGCTGAAGTATTCGGCACTGTTAATCAAGCCATCCAGATTGATGATGGTGCGATTTTGAATGAAATACGCGGTTGCTCCACCACCTGTCATACCAATCAAGGAGTTTTCGCGGGTATAGGATTCTAATTCACGGGTCTCTGCCAGGTAGTCTGCCTGGTGCTCCGGAGAAACCGAAGGCGGGCAGAGCCTGGCGATATATCGGGCGTGTAAGAAAAAGACAAAGCCAACCATTACCAGCAGCAGCAGGTTTTCAGCCACGGGTGTTCGTGTCCACTGCCTGGTTTTTTCAAACATCCTGGAGCTCACCACGGCTCCCAACAGCACGAGGAGCATCGTCTCAGGCACCCAGTACCAGCTGCGCGTATGCCCGTAATTGCGCGCGGCATAATAAGCAATGTGCAAAAGACAGCCGCCTGCCAACGCGGGAATCAGAAGGGCGAAGGAGCGTCTGGCCAGCAGACCATCCTTGCGGGAAAGCAAAAAGATCAGCAAAATGAACAGCATGAAAAGGAAAACAAGAAACAGGATGACCGGCAGGTCTTCCGTATCTTTTACGAACAGGTTCCTGATGAAAATCGAAATATCCGCAACGATCGAGGTCAGCAGCGACCATGGGCTTTTCCCTCTGCCTGGTGCCAAACCCATCAATCCGACCAGGGTCGTGTTCTGACGGTAGACGGTGTTTTCCAGCGTTCCCCACCAGGTCTTGACCTGGCCACTCACCGGTGTAAAGGTACCAAATACCAGTTTATTGGTTAACATGTAACCGCAGACCAGCAGCACAATGGGGAAGGAGAAGAGCGCTCCGTCACGGAGGTGATGGGGCAGTCCCTGCTGGATCCAATTTTTTACTTGCTGCCAGGCAGACACACTGAGCACCTGGCTGGAAGGTCGGTAAAAAAAGCGCACAAACAGGAACAAAATAAAGGCGAGAGAGACGGAGAGAAGGATTAAAGAACGGGAGACCAGCAGGTTCATACCCGCTTTTTGCAACAGCAAAAGCGCCAGGTATAAGGCAGCGGCAAGGCCGGCCGCGGCGGCTGCCAGGCGCGAGAAGAGCTGAACCTTCGAATATTTAACCTTTGGATTATATAATCCGGCAAAGAAAACAGCCGTGGGAGTGAGCATCAGGGATAAAACCATTTGCGGGTAGAGAGAGTAGTTGTTCAGTACTAATGGTGTTGTACTAAAACGTATAATCCACGCTAGAACGGAAGCGATGAACACCGCCACCAGGTCAAATACCATCAGGCGGTTCATCCTGGTAATCTTAAAAACCACAAAAAACCCCACCATGGCGACCACGAAAAGCGTGTCCAGGCGGCTGAGGATGGTGAGCGCGGCAATGATACCCAGTATGATCAATTTTCCGGCGCGTTTTTCTGCGGGACCGGTCAGCAAGTCAGCGCTTTTTAGCAACAACACAGCAACGAAGAAAGCGCTCAACGCTGATTCAAGGCCGTGGGCAGTGTAATTATTGTAAATCGAAGGGAGGAGAATCCAAACGCATGCGCCTAATATGGCAGCGACAAGCGGTAAAAACTTTTGAAGCAAGCGCAACAACACAACGCCGGTGAGCCCGTTGAGAACCCCGCTGATGACGATTAATACCCTTAGCGGCAGTAGCAGATGGAATCTGGAGAGCCAGAAAACGCCCAGGCAAATGACCATCCACAACGGGTGAAACCCGTTGGTAAGGTTGATACCGTCAAAACTGAAACCATGCCCGCTGAGCACATTTTGCGCAACTTTATAGTAATAAAAGGCATCATCATTACTGTACCAGTTCATCATGCTGTTTGCGGGAGTAAAAGCCACGTAAATGCTACCGCTTACCCCCAGGAGGAAGATCCCCAGCTGCAACAACACTGAAAACGAGGAAAAGCGTTTCATTCGTTAGCGCGCTTTCAGTATCATTTCGACTAATTTAAAATCAACCTCTTCGTCGATATCCCAGGATTCTTCTGGATCTGTCTCAAACAGTAGAGGGGTCTCTCCGATACGTGTGCCGTTCTTACGCAGGGTGGCAGCGGTAAACAGATAGATACAGGAATTTTCCTCGTAAACTGGCGGTAAATCTTGTGTTTGGATGAGCACTTTGGGGTCGTGATTAATCGCCTTCCCTAGATGGTCGTACAACCGGGTTTGCAGGCGGGTTACTGAAAACAACGAGTCGTGTTCCGGGTAGACCTGTAAGAGCTTGTTGATCGCCCGCGAGATTGTGGAGGCTTTGAGCAGCGGGTTGGTGGAATGCGTTTGCAGGTAGAGGTCGGCTGGTGACTGGCTGATATCGTGCAACAGGATGGTGTTCATCGAAATATCATCCGCTCGTAGTTCTGGCGGGCGATTGATCACCTTGACAGCAGGGAAGTTTGACTGGATCCCGTGCAGAATAATGTCGCTGTCAGTATCCACGACAATTTCATCCACTTCTGGCACCTGCGTTAAGGTGGTAAGGATGTGCTGGTAGAGAGGAATGCCGTTCAAAGGGCGGTAGTTTTTCCCAGGCACACGTTGAGAGTGATGCCGCATCGGCACCAGAGCGGAGATCTTGGGGTGTTGCAGTTTCTCAGGCACCCAAACCTCGACTTTCTTGGTTCTTTCAGCCACCGGTGATGACAGACATGAGGTGAATGTGTTCACCGTCCCTGGGAGAGTTCTCCATCACCATAGCGGGATTGGCGTAATCGCCATCGATGATGAACATGTTGGAACTCAGGAAAGTCTCGCCATCTTCAGCGATGAGTATCCCTACCAATGCGGGATAAAGCGTTCCCAGCTGGCGTACCACGTCGCGGTAGGTATCTGTGGGGTTGATCGGCAAATTTACCTCGTTTACCCCTGTAATTGACTTTGAAAGACCGGTAAACTCAATAGTTACATGGGCCATTTTATCCTCCTGCAAGTACCTTCTATCAACCTGCCTAATTATACTTAATTGGCTCGATATCTCGGCGGCTGGTTTGCCCGGATGCCTGGCGGAAATCTCGGGGGTAGTAAAACGCCCTCTTCAACTGCCAGGTGAGCGGGCCAGACTGGCGGTACCCCTGGTAGGTTCCGTAGAACTGCCGCCAGCGGAATCCGATGATATGGAAAAAATGGTGAGCGAAGACCTTTTGCCTCCGGGCTTCGCGCCAGTCGCTGATTACATTTTGTAAAAAAAGTCGGTTCAAATCGCGCAGCGTGAAAGTTTCGTGCGGGTAGATACGTTTAAACGCCATCGCTTCGCGTTTATAACGATTGTAAATACCGTCGAGCGACTCGTTGTGCACATGGATGATTTCAGCCTCGGCGACGTAAGAGATGGTATAACCCTGCTCCTGTGCCCATTTTCCCCACTCCAGGTCTTCCAAGCCTGGGAGGGTTTCATCATACGGGTGCTGCTGCCATAACTCTTTTCGAATAGCCGCGTTGGCATTATTGCAGAAAGGATGCGATTGTTTCCTGACTGAAACATCAGGGTACCAATGGTTGAAGATTTGATGCTCAGAGAAAGCCGTTGTATCTGTGCCGCGTTGCTTGCCATAAACCAAGCCAACTTCGGTTTGCTGGAATGGCTGCAGCATTTTGGTCAGCCAATCGGGGTAGACTGGATAGACGTGGGCGCTGGCCATCACGATGAGGGGCGCGCTGGCGGCGGCGATGCCCAGGTTGAGTGAACGACCGAAAGTAAATTCACGCGGGTCAATCGCTACGATCTCTACCGGATAGGCGCGAGCAACGTCGCGGGTACCGTCCGTCGAGCCTGAATCCACCAGGATCACCTGCACATCATGAAGGTCCTGCTCCTGGATTCCCCGCAACAGGCGGCCGATATGTTTTTCTTCGTTATAGGCGCGTATGATAATCGAACAAACTGGAGTGGTCATAGCGGCAGAGTAAAATCTCCATTCTCAAGGATGCCATTTAACAGCACCTTCATTGTAAGAGAATTGTCTGGCTTAAGCAGGTCAGGTGAGAACTCGCGGAGTTGAACGTAACCTTTCCACACGCCGTCTTCCTCGAGGTAGTCACTGAAGTCAAGAGAAGTGGCGTAAAGCTGGTAATACAAAAAGCGTCGGGCATTACGGGCGAACTCGGGCGGTGTGTCAATGCTCGGCGCTGCCAGAAGCCGCTCAAGCATCACGGTGTATTCCTGCGCAGACTGCGGGTAGAACGCGGTTTCAAGCTGCGTAAAGCGCGCTTTACCCCCGGCGAGGACTGGTTTTCCCAGCAGCGCGGCTTCCAGCCCGATGGTTGAGTTGTAAACCATCACCAGATGCGCGCGGCGAATCAGTTCGTATGAATTGAGGTACTCATCCGCCCCAATGAACACCACATTGTCGAGGTGGGAAATTTCAGATGAAGAGAACCACGCGGCAACGCTTTCACGGCTTTCTTTCCCCTGGCGGCACTCGTCAGGATGAGCACGAATGACGAACAATACCTCAGGATGGGAAGGAGCAGTTGTTTTTACATGCTCAAGCCAGGTGAACATATGCTCAAAAAGGGTATTGGCGTGCACCTGGCTGGTATCGAAAATCACATTGGTGAATACTGCTACGAGTTTGGAATAGTGGTTAATTTTCTCAATTAAATCAGCTTCGAGGGCTTTCATTTCAGGCCAGAACCGGATGCCCGCCATGGTGAACTCTCCGCGAAAACGTGTAGAGAGATACCCATCGAGTTTCTTCTCCATGTGATCATCGAGCTGAAAGGCGGAGTCGATGGTCATCGGGTAAGCCGTGGCTTCGCCGGTGGTGAAGAAAGCCGTAAAGGGCCTGAGCCCGACCTCGTGGGTGATCACGAGCACCCCCCGTTCCAGGCAGGCGTGGCGCGCCGCGGCTTCTGGAAAAAACATACCATTGAACAGCACCACCGCGCGGGGTTGGGTTTCATCCAGTAATTCAGAGAACTGAGTGAATACATTCCAACTGGAAAGGATAAAAGAGCGGAAAAAAGCGCGCGTCGTTTCATCCTCTTGCAGGTGGTGGCGGCGCATCATCCAACGCAGTGAATTGACCGCCCAGGCACCCAGCGGAATTCCTTGATAGGTGAAGGTCTCATACGCATTGAATGACAGGTTTTCGAGCTCTTTTGCAAGCAAGGGGTGCTCACGCGTTTCCATCCAACGGGTATCCAACTCCTGGAAAACTGCCTGGCTCTGGCGGGTGCAGGCCTGGCATGGCGGCGGCACGTTGAAATTATCCTGCTGGCTGCCCAACACACAACGCTGCAACGCCCCGCCGCAAACGAACTGGATGACAGGAACACCCTGCAGGCGCAACGCCTGCGCGGTGAGCAGCGCATAAGCGGCATTTTGGCTCATCGCCTGCAGCCGGGTGGAAGCGTTAAAAAATATCACTGGTCGCGGGTCGTTGGGCGGTGGCGATTGCAGTGTGATGGTTGCGGCTAAGGCCCGCCAGCGCTGGTTGGCTTTTTTATGCACCCAGCGCTGCCTGATACCGTTTCTAACCCGCAAAAAAGCTTGGTTCAATCCTGGATCCGCCTTAACTTGCGCAGCGAGGGCATCTCACTTTCGTACACCTTTTTCACGCCGTCGCCTACGGCTGCTTCGGTGACACGGATGTACTTGACCAGTTTTTCAAAACCGCCCGGCTCCACTGATGCTGCCTGGTCAGATCCCCACAGCGCGCGGTCAAGCGTGATGTGGCGCTCAACCATACAGGCTCCCAAACCTACCGCCACTGCAGAGGTCACCAGGCCGACTTCGTGACCAGAGTAGCCAATAGGGCAATTGAAGATACCGCGCAGCGTTTGGATCATCCGCAGGTTTAATTCATACGGGTCGCAAGGGTAAGCGCTGGTGGCGTGAGTGATGACCAGGTTTTCTTCGCCTATCCGCTTAACCGCGTCTTTGATCTGTTGCTGGGTAGACATACCCGTGGAGAGAATGAGCGGACGACCGGTCTTCCTGAGGTGCAGCAGCAGTTCCACGTCGGTCAGCGACGCGGAAGGTATTTTGTAACAGATGGGCTCGTACTTTTCCAGGAAGTCAACGGAAGGGATATCCCAAACGGACGCAAACCATTCGATGCCAATTTCACGCGCGTAGAGGTTGATTTCATCATAATCAGCCTCGTTGAATTCCACTTTGTAGCGGTAATCCAGGTAAGAGATGTAGCCCCAGGGGGTTTCACGCATCTGTCCGCGTTGTTCAGGTGGAACGCATAGTTCAGGGGTGCGTTTTTGGAATTTTACAGCGTCCACGCCGGCGTGCTTGGCCGCGCGGATAAGTTCTTTGGCGATTTCAATATCACCGTTATGATTGATGCCAACTTCAGCCACGATGTAGACGGGGTGGCCGTCGCCGACCCATTTATTGCCAATCTTGACTTCTCGTGTCATTTTTTCTCCTGTGTAGGCAAAATTTTCCCAGCATTCTGTAAAAGAAGGTCGCAAAACTCCCGCACCGCGCCTTTCCCGCCTTTACGGGTGAGCACAAGGTCGGCGCGGCGTCGAACTTCTGGTTCGGCGTCGGCCGGGGCGACCGCGTAAGCAGCGAGGTCAAAGCAACCGACATCATTTACATCATTACCGATGAAGACGACCTCCCCAGCAGGAACCTGGCGCTCTTGCAGCAGCTGTTTGAGTAACGCGGGTTTGTCATTAACTCCCTGGTAGACTTCCAGGTTAAGTTTGCGGCAGCGCGCGCTGACCACCGGGTTGGTCTCAGTGGAGATGACCACAAAATTTATCGGCAGGGCTTCGCGCACCAGGCGGATGCCCATACTATCACCGCGTGAAGAAGCGACGCGCTCGCTGCCATCCTGATCCACATAGACCAGGTTATCGGTGAGCACACCGTCAAAATCCATCGCTACCAGCGAGATCTTCGCGGGGAGTTTGCGCCGCTTGCTGGCCGGGTCAACCATATCCAGGTCAGCGTTTCGCACCAGCCATTCGTAACGCAGCCAGTCAAAGGGTGTATCAATATCCACCGTGTACCGAGGGTCAATGAGGTAGGGCAGAATTTTTCTGCCGCTCATCGAATTGCCCTCAAGGATGACCCGAGGGCGGATCACATCAATATGCCCGGTTTGCCAGTAAGTAGGCGGCAGCGATTGGCGGGGCGCGTTGAATGGTTCAGCGATACCATCCAGTTTCAGCAAGGGGATCATTGGTTCCTCTTTACCCTGCAACCGCCACATTTTGTAGGGGTTTTGCCCGCTGGGCACCACTCCGCGCAGACTATCCGCGTCTGGATGATTTCTTAAAAGCGCCACGGCCTCATCCACACAAAGGCGCGGACGGATGGGTGAGGTGGGACGTAACTGGATGACCAGGTCAGGAGTATAGCCTTCGTTTTCACGGAGCCAGCGCAGCGCGTGCTGAAAGACAGGCAGATCAGTGGTTTGGTCTTGCGCCAGTTCAGGCGGGCGCAAAAAGGGAGTTTCGGCTCCCCAACGTCGCGCTTCAGCGGCAATTTCTTCATCGTCGGTAGACACAATAACCCGTGTGACGCTCTGCGCCTGCCGGCCCGCAGCAATGCTGTAGCTGATAAGGGGAAAACCAGCGAACAGTTTGATGTTCTTGCGCGGGATGCCTTTTGAGCCGCCGCGCGCAGGAATTAGCGCTAACACCTCCGGTTTTTTTACCAAGCTGTCCACCCTCCATCTACCACCACGTTCCCACCCGTCATATAGGAGGAGGCGTCAGAGGCTAAAAAGAGCAGCGCGCCATTCATCTCGTCTTTGTGGGCCATTCTGCCAATGACCGTGCGCGCCGAGTAGTTCTTCACGAAAACATCATCATGCCCGGCAAAGACCCCCCCTGGAGTGAGCGCGTTCACGCGGATTTCACTTCCCGCGTAATAGGTAGCCATGTATTTTGTAAGACCCAGGATGCCGGCTTTTGTGACGGTGTAATACACTGGCTTGAACACTTTTGACTGTCCGGGTTTTTCATAGATACGCTGATCAGGCCCGCCCAACCCGTATGTTGAACAAATATGGATGATAGAACCTTTACCCTGCCGCACCATTTGGCGGCAAACTGCCTGAGAAACCAGGAATGGCCCGGTGAGGTTGACATTGAGCGCATCTTGCCATGACCCCAGAGGATATGCTTCAAAAGCGTTGCTGTTGGTTTGCGCGTGACCAGGGTCGAACTTGGGGTCCATTGCGGCGCTGTTCACCAGCACATCAATACTGCCGGAACGGGAAACGATTTCATCGACCACAGACTGCACTGAATCCGGGTTGGTCACGTCCAGCCTGATGCTGCAGGCAGAATGACCTTGGGCGGTGATGGTTTGCGCCGCGCTTTCAGCCGCGCTCAGATTGAGGTCTGCGACGTACACCTGCGCGCCAGCCTGGGCGAGGGTAAGGCAGAACTCTTTTCCTAAAAGGCCGGCGCCGCCAGTCACCAGCGCAACCCTGCCTTTCAATGAAAATTTTTCAAAAATACTGGTCATTCAACCTCCAATAGGCCGCTAAAATTTTACCAGACATCCTTCACGGGCAGAGCGGTGCACTGCTTCCGTTAGTTGTAGCACGGCAATTCCGTCTTCCAGTGTACACAGTGGTGCTTCCTGCCTTTCCACCACGCGCAGGAAATGCGCCATTTCTTCTAAAAAGAGGGTGTTGCGCTCAAAACCTTCTGGCGGGCGCACCTCTTCCCACTGGTCATGGATGGGGTCATATCTTTTCGCGCTGCCATCCGTGTTTGACCAACGTATGGTGCCGGCGCTGCCGGTGATAAGCAGGTCATGTTGACCGGGTCTCTGCAAATAATCTAAATGTATATTGGCACAAACACCACCCTGGTAGCGAAGCAGCACATCTGCTGTGTCTTCAACCGGCAGGTTCAACCCCCGGCTGGAGGTAGAAGCAACTAACTGTTCTGCTTCGCCGAACATCCATCGAAGGTAGTCAAACGGGTGGCACAGGGTGTTTACCACTCCACCGCCAAGGTCCACCCGGGCGCTGTAACTGCTGCGATAATCTTCCCAAGGGTGCCAGCCTGGCAGGTACTCGCCCCAATGCGACTTGACCGAGGAGATGACGCCGATCTGGTCTTCTTGCAGCCAGCGTTTGACCTGGCGCAGCCCGGGGTGGAAACGGTATTGAAAAGCGCTGAGCAGAACCCCGCCCCCGCTAGTGAGCGCGCGGCGAAGTTCCTCTACCCGGCTCATTGAATGCGAAACAGGTTTTTCCATCAAGATGGAACAGCCAGCCTGCGCCGCTGGAATGGCTACATCCAGGTGCAGGGCAGTGGGGTTGGCGATGACCACCGCCCGCGGCTGGTGCGCCAACGCGGCTTCGATGGTGGTTTCCACGGGCACATCCTGTATATCAACGTCGGAGAGCGTGGAGCGGTGAGAGCGGAGCAATAAAAGGTCAGTTTGACCCAGCGCGCGCAGATTGTTGAGGTGGCGTCTGCCAATCGAACCATAACCCGCAATTAAGATTTTCATGGTTGCTCTTTCTTCAGCCCGGGTTTCAACTGATTTTCTTCCACCACACTTTGAAGGATGGTAACTATCTTTTTACCAGCTACATTCCAGTTGAGTTCTTTTTCGTATCGTTCGCGCGTAGTGCGGCGCAGTGCCATGTATTCCTGCGGGTGGTCAGCGTAATACACAATTTTCTTTACATATTCTGCGGCCGGACTTAAAGCAGGGAGCACGACCCCAGACAGACCATCTTGAACCATGGAGGCGATACCCCCCACATTATTGGTAAGGGTAGGCACGCCAAACGCGGCAGCTTCTGCGGTAACAATGGGGGCCGCATCATACCGGGCGGGATGTAAAAGGAAATGCGGCCATCGGTACTGGTTTGCATAGGCGATTAACTGATCTTCAATGCTTTTTTTAAATGACCCCATGTAGTGGATGTGGTCTTGGTCCTGCCCATCAAGCCCGACAATTCTGAGGTCAGCCTGCCTGCCACATTCGTTCAACTGGTTGACGATTTCAATCGCGATATCGATTCCTTTCAGATGCATCACCCGTCCGACAAAGAGCAATCGTATGGTGGAAAAATCGGGCGGTTCGTTCTCAATCTCTTGTGGAATAACATGATCAGGAAGGGAAGAGCCATTGTGAACGATATGAATTCTTTCAGCCGGATAGTGATAATCTTCTATTAGCGATTGCCTTGTCCACTCACTGCGGGTGATGACGCTGCTGGATTGCTTAAGCACTTTCTTTTCCCATTCAACCATGCGCCAGTTTTCCAAACGAGAAAAAGTTGGCCAGCCTCGGTTAAATCCCGCCACAGTGGAATCCAGCATGTACACCACTGGGAGTTGGGCATGGAAACGCACGAGTGGGGCAAGGTTTTTTGAAAAGATCACGTCTGGTTGGTATTCATTAACAGTGATAGATAATGTTTGCGCGGCTGTTTTGAGCATTGCGGCGGTATATTTCGCCGGTCGCTTATGCGAAAACACGGTGTGCACCTTGCGGTAAAGGCGCTCTATCAGCGACGGGTGATCAGGGAATGGGCCGATGAATTTCATCTCTACGCCCTGGCTTAATAGCGCGTGATACAGCCGGTAATCTGTACCGCTGCCATCGTCGTGTTTGAGTGGGCTGTATCTTCCCGTCGCGTATAAGATTTTCAATTTTTTCTCCTCAACGCTTCTTATCGTCATAATAAAGCTTGAATATGGCGTTGTACAACCGCATCAGCGGGGATTTGACCACAGGAAAATCTGCCAGCCGTTTGCGCGTACGGGGTTGAGCTGCTGCGCTTGTCGGTTCATTCGAGGGCAGTTCGACTGAATTGCTCAAGTTCATGGTGAACGGCTGGGCGGTCATCAACCTCAGGTATCCTTGCTGGTTAATCATCTCATCCAGCTTAAGAACCTGCCCCAGCGGGCGCGATAGATCAATAGGAAGAAATTCCTGAAGGACCTTCTTCCAGGCCAGGAATTGCCAGTGGGAAGCCCCGCAGTAGGTGACAAGACCTTTATACGTGAGGCGCACATCTTCAACCGCCTGGTCTAGGGCGATCTCCTCCTCGCTGCGACCTACGCTGAGCCAGAACTCGCGCATCCAGTCACGGTCGATAAAAAAACCTCTTTCTACTGACGCTTCAGGTGTTTTACGCGCCCAATCGAGGTCAGCGCTGTACAATTCTGGTTTGGTATGAAACGGCCGCGAGGTGACCATACCCACATTGGGATAAGTTTCGAGCACTTTCACAGATTCGCGCAGCCACCCGGGATGATAGAAAACGTCGTTGTCTGCGTAAGCGATGATCTCACCCGGCGCCGCTTGCAGCATCACGTTCCAGGCGCCGCCCTTGCCCATGTTGCGGTCTGAGAGGATCAGTGACTGGATATTTCCTTTTTCGTATTCTGCGAGTAAAAAGTCGCGAGCCTGCTTGCAAGAGCCGTTATCGTAAACAAGCAGGTCAAAATCCAAGCCTGCGTTCTGGCGCAGTGTGCTCAAGCTGAGCTGTAAAACATCGAGCATCTGCGCGTAAAAGCCATCCAGAAAAGGGATGTGGTTCAACACCGCCACGGTCACCCGCTGCGGTTTAGACACCGTCTGAAGTTGTTTTACCGGGTTTTGACCTTTTCTCATTTACCCTTCCTTTGAGCGGCGCAGCGCTTCTTTTGCCTGGCGCCTGTCTTTAAGCAAACGTTTCGGGTTGAAGATGGCATAAACGACTTTCGCCAGCCAGGAGCAGTGCAGCGTAACGGCTGGGAAAATGACGAATTCTCGCAGCAATTTCCAGCGATTTAGGCGTACGCGTTGCAGACCGTCGTTGTCTAACTGGTAATTGGCGTCGTGAATGGTGAAGACCGTGTAACGACCGCCTGCCAGCCGCATATTTTCAGCGGATTCCGGCTGAAGGCGGTGAATCTTGCCGTCGGCAAAATGGCTGAAATCATGATTCTGGTGGATGACTTTGATGGCGCCAGTGGCATCGACCACTGCCATATGTTCGTATCGGGCTTTGTAGATCATCCAGTTGTCCCAACCGGCGCGCCCAACCGCGAAACCCGGGATATCGATGAATTCGTTGCGCGGGAATAAAAAATAATCACTGCCCGCGGCGCGGTGCAGTTTTGCGGTCACTAGCGCGGCAGCCTGGAACTGTTGATGCCAGCCTTCTTTTATGTCGAGTGTTTCTGTCACTGCGGCGTCCCAGCGCCTGCCGATGATGAGGAAACGATCGACGCGCGCGCGCACCTCTTCGAGAGCGCGTAACATATCCGGGAAAACCAGGATATCCGCGTTGACATAGCACAGGTATTCTGCCTGCGATTGTTCACGAACCAGGTAAAAGATGGAATCGATGCGCGGCGTGCCGAAGCTGTTCCTCGCAACTCCCGGGATATAACCGACCTGCAACTCGCGCGCGTTCTGCTCCACACCTGGTTCATCCCCCACCAGCCACACTTCGACCTGCCTGCCCAGTGATTTCCAGCTTTGAATGGCGTTGCGCTGGATGATGCGGATATGCGCGTTTGTGAATGGTTTGGGAGCGGTGAAAAAAGCCACGCTTGTCATTGAAGGGCATCCTTTTGAAACAGACACATATACCCCAGCACCCGGGGATTGCTGTTCTCTTGGACGGGTTTCACCACACCATCCGCCTGATTGGCTTTCATGCTGTTCGCCAGCTTTTGAATAAGCGCTACTTTCACCTTGGTGTGCAGGTGGTCAATTCTTTGGCGCAGCGGAAGCACGTTCTCCCACACATCAGCAATCCCTTCGTCCAGCAGCGCGAATGGATTGGTATAAACCTCAAAACGCGCCACACTGAGTTGGTTTTCTTCTGCTAACTGGAATAAGGCATAGTGGGTGTAACGATGGTAATCCACCGGTTCCTGGTGCAGCTTAAGCAGGAAGGGCACTGTTATCAGCAACTGACCACCGGGCTTGAGCAGGAACGCGCAGCGGCTGATCAGTTTGCGATATTCGTATACATGCTCAATGACATTCGCCAACACAACCAGGTCGAACGAGCGTTCTTTGAATGGGTTAATCTCGATCAGATCCACCGCCAGGTCAATTTCCGGGTAAGGGTAAATATCCAACCCGATGTATGAGTGATGGGCGAAGATTTGTCGAAAATCACCGCGACCGGCGCCAACATCCAGCACGTCAGCCCCTGCGGGAAGAGATGCCGCAATAGCATGAATAAAGCGCCAATTGGCGCGGCGCCATGCTGTGCCTTTGTCTGCGCCGCGCTCTATCTTGTCTTGCGGCTGCTGCTCTTGCGGATGCCCGGAGAACACCGGCTTTCCTTGAAATAATGGCACTGTGTAAGCGCAGGAAGAGCAGCTCCAAACAGCAGGATCGTGCTTATCAAAAGAGGATTGGCATCGGGGACAGACGATTTTTTCTGACATTTCTTTAATGGTCATCTCGGGGATTCATTTTCCAGGTAGGTTTTGTGGCGCACCTGCGCGTTGATGGCGAACAGGCTGGGTTTTTGCTGCTGTAATTGTAAGACCTGCAACCATGAAAAGTCATTGCGGCCTTGAAAATACCGGTAGATACGCCTCAGCAGTACCAGGTCTTCGGGCGTATCTAATGTCCAGCGCAAGTGACCGAGGTCTGTGGTGTGATTCAATTGAAGCACGGAAAACCTGCCAGGCACAGCGTAAAGGTAAGGCAGCACATGCTCGCGTTCGAACTTCTCTTTCGCTCCATACCAGGCCTGCTCCAGCGCGTTGAAAGTACAGGCTTCCACATCCAGTCCGATGGGGTAGGTGCGTGAAAAGGGCGGCGGAAGACGGTTGCAGGCAAAATCGACCTTTTTCCGGGTGAGAGCGTTCACCACGTCATCGATGAGCGCGGGGTCGATCAACGGGCAATCCCCGGTGAGGCGCACGATGATATCTGCTTGATGCATGCGCGATGCCTGGTAAAACCGATCGAGCACATCCTGCAGGCTGCCGCGGAACACACTCACCCCCAGTTTTTTACAAGCGCGAGCAATACTATCATCGGAAGGATCAGTTGTGGTGGCTGTTACCACCTCGCTGATCGTTCGCGCTTTTTTAACGCGTTCAAGCATGCGGTCCAGCATTGTGCGACCTGAAGCCAGCTTTAAAACTTTGCCGGGCAGGCGGGTGGAACTCATGCGCGCCTGGATGATGGCCACCACTTTCATTTCACCCGCTCCGTAATCTCCAGGGCGGGCGTACGCCATTCCACGGCTTTTTGGTAAGCCTGCAATAACACGGCGAAATTACACGACCAGTCAGCTTTTTCTTCGGCCAGCGCCCGGGATTTTTGACCCAACTTTTCAAGATTCGGCTTGCGGCTGACCGCTACCATGGCGTCTGCCAGCCCTGTAGTATCACCGTCTTGAAAAAGCCAGCCATTTTCGCCGTGGTGCACCCATTCGAGGTTACTGGGGATGTTGGAAACCAGCGCGGGTTTGCCGCAGGCCAACGCTTCCATCAGTGAAACAGAGGAACCGTCACAATGAGACGCGCTGAGGAATACATCCGCGGCGTGGTAACTGGCTGGCAGATCTTCATGCCCGGCAAAGGCAGCGAAATGGATCTTGTGCATCACTCCCGCGTTTTCAGCCATGCGCATGATTTCTTGTTGAAGGCTGCCCTTCCCATACAATAACAGGCGGATATTTGGGGCGCGAGATTGCGCCTGGATGAAGGCGCGCATGACCACGTCTACACCATATATCTCTTCGAAGGAGCGGTTGCTGAGGAAGACGAATTGCTGCTGCCAGCCTAATGATGCGCGCAGCGGGCTGGTTGTTGAGGGTGAAAAGTGCGCCAGGTCTACCCCCCACGGGAACCGGAATACCCGCTCCGCGGGAAACGCGAAAGCGTTGATCGCTTTTTCTACCACCGCCTGACAGTCGCCCAGGAAAACCGTGGAACGATGCAGTGAAAGGTTGATTTTTGCCCGGGCGAGGGCGTCAACTTCTCCATCATGCAGGATGTCTGAACCCCAGGACATGCTCACCAGCGGGGTAAAGCCACTTAAACCGGCGATATATGCCGGCCCGTGCAGTGGACCGGCGTGCAGCACGTCAGGCTGCAGCCTGGAAAGAAGCTGATTCAGATCTTCCGCGCGCCTGTCATCAGAAATTATTTCACCGGCGAGGGGGCCGACCCATTTCACTTCGCGTATTCCGGGTGGTAAATGGACTTCGCTTGAGGGCGACAACCGCAGGAAATACACCTCGTGTTGCGTTTGCGCGAGCGCGGTGAGAAAGCGTTCGTCATGAGGTGAATAATCGCGGGTGAAATAAACAACTTTCAAATTACTCTCCCAAATCCGTCCAGCGCAACTCTTTTCCCATGGGAATGTCTTTGAGTGCGCGGGTTCCGACCACCTGAAAAACCTGGTCAGGGCGGATGGCGCCGGGAGTAGCCGGGCGCAGCACATCGATCATCTCGCGGGTGAAAACCTCACCGGAGCGAATATCACGAGAGGCGCGCAGGCAGCGGCGCTGCACAATGGTAGTGTCTACCTCGTTACCGCTGACCGATTTATCAGCTGAGCCAAGCGCGCGTTCCAGTTCGCGTGTGCGATCCACCATCTCACGCCAGGTAACGGGAGTCATCGAGAAGGGGTGATCAGGCCCTACACGGCTGGTGTCATCAGTGAAATGTTTTTCGATCACCCTCGCCCCCAGCGCCACTGCGCCGAGGACAGTAGCGTGACCGTGCGTGTGGTCTGACAGCCCGACAGGAATTTCCGGGAAGAGCGTCTGATAGGTTTGTAATACGCGCAAATGTATATGGTCAAAATTCACCGGGCTGGCAGTGTAATTGGTATTGCATTGCAGCAAGACCAACTGCTGGTTAAGCGGTAAGATGGTGTGTACCGCTTGCTGCACCTCGCCGATGGTGGCGGCACCGCTGGAAAGAATGACAGGTTTTCCTTTGAGGGCAATGTGTTCCAGCATTTCCAGCCAGTCAATGTCGCCGGAACCAATTTTGTGCGCCGGCACGAACGGGTCGAGATAATCAACCGCTTCAAAATCATAGGGAGAGGAGAAGTAATCAATATTTAACTTATCGCACTCCTCTTTGAGGATGGGAGTCCAGTCAAAAGGGATGGAGGCGTCTGAGTAGACTTCGAAAACGGATTTCTTCCAGGTAGCCTGATGAGAGACCTGCCCCTGCATGGCTTTAAAGCCGTAATCTGACACGATTTTTGGGGCGCGGAAGTTCTGGAACTTGGCAGCATCAGCGCCAGCTTCTTTGGCGAGCCTGATGAGCATCTTGGCTCGCTCCAGGCTGCCATCGTGGTTGGCTGAAATGTCTGCGATGAAGTAGGTAGGGTGCTGCAACCCGATAAAATGCTGACCAATTTTCAATTCCATTTTTGCTCCTTTCGCCTACCTGTTAGCCGTTCAGTGACATGATGTATTGCGGATACCCGCGGCGGTACTGGTCAAAAAATTTCTTCACGCCTTCGTGAAAATCTGGTAATTCATGCCCCAGGGCTTTTACGATTTTTTCCGTTGAGAGGCTCAGGTTGGGCGAACGCGCTGCTTTAAGACCGCTGTCATTTACAGAGACAGGTTTGATGAGCCTGGTGTCAAAGCCGAATTGCTCTGCCAGAACCACGCCAAACTGGAATTTGCTCATCGCCTGCGCGCCAACCATGTGATATACACCCCTGATATCCAGTTCGGCAGCCTCCACCAGCACACTGCTGAGATCGAGGATATTCATTGGGCAGAAGATGACATCTGTAAAGCCCATCATTTCCTTGCCTGCTTCCAGGTTGCGCACGAAATTCTCTGCCAGGCTGCGATTGCCCGCGGCGCTCCAACCGTAGAAGTTGACGCGCGCCACGAGCGCATCGGGATTGGCAGCGAGTACCGCTCGTTCACCCTCCAGCTTGGTGCTGGCGTAAACGCTCAGCGGATGGGGGGGTTCTTCTTCGCTATAGTCCCCTTTCTTACCGTCAAAAACCGCGTCGGTGGAAATGTGAACCAGGCGCACCCTGTGGCGTTTACAGGCTGCAGCGATCGTGCCGGGTAGTTCAGCGTTCACCAGCCGTGCCTGGGCGGGGTTATTTTCACAGGCGTCCACATTCGCCATGGCGGCGCAATGAATCACTACTTCAGGTTGATGCTCCTTTATCATCTCATCCACCACACCGGGTTGGGTGAGCTCGAGCTGGACGTTTTTAAAAGTTGCCCACAACATCGGGGCTGTGTTGGCAACACCGGTGACCTGGTGTTTTTTGCCATCCACCGCCAGGGCAAAATTCAGCCCTAATAAACCGCTTGCTCCGGTAACCAGGAAGCGCGTCATCCCAGCCTGCCTGCCAGGTAATCGGCTTCGATGGGGGCGATAATGCTTTGAATTTGTTCCACGTTCAACCACTGATCGTTGTTATTGGAAGAGTATCGGAAGCCATCTTCCAGCATACGTCCTTTGCCCTCCCAATCCCTGCCGAACCAGAGAGACTCCGCCGGTTGCACCACGAACATATCTTCCAGTTCAACCGTCTGGCGCGCTTCATCTTCTGAGATGAGAACTTCATGCAGTTTCTCACCCGGGCGGATACCAATGAAATCAATCGCAGCCTCGGGAGCGATGGCACGAGCCAGGTCGGTGACCGTCATGCTGGGGATCTTGGGAACAAACACTTCCCCGCCGTGCATGTTTTCAACCGCGCGGATGACAAATCGCACACCCTGCTCCAGGCTGATCCAAAAGCGCGTCATACGTTCATCGGTGACCGTCACCCTGCCAGTCTCGCGTTGTTTGAGGAAAAACGGCACCACCGAGCCGCGGCTGCCGACGACATTTCCATAACGCACACAGGTAAAACGTGTTTTTCTGGCACCAGCATATGCATTGGATTGCACAAATAATTTTTCCGCAGCCAGTTTGGTCGCGCCGTAAAGGTTGATGGGGTTGACGGCTTTGTCCGTGCTCAACGCCACAACCCGGCTGACTCCAGCGTCGATGGCGGCATCGATGACATTACTGCTCCCAAGGATATTGGTCTTAATGGCTTCCATGGGGTTGTATTCGCAGGCGGGCACCTGTTTGAGCGCGGCAGCGTGCACCACCAGGTCCACACCCTCAAAGGCGCGCCGGCAACGCTGCAGGTCGCGGATATCTCCAATGAAGTAACGCAGCGAAGGGTGTGAAAACCCGGCCGCCTGCATTTCAAATTGCTTCAATTCATCCCGGCTGAAAACGACCAGCCTGCGTGGATGATATTCCTTGAGCATGATATCGATAAATTTCTTACCGAACGAACCGGTCCCTCCGGTTACCAGAACGACACTGTCAGACCAATTCATTTAATGCTCCTCTTCAGTATAAGTTTAATCTTGCGCAGGAAATTCAACAGGTCGCCATCATAAAACTTCTTTTTGTAATTATGCAAATTCCACGAAGAGAAATAGGAGTATTGTGAAAGGTCACGCCAGAGGTATTTGATGATTTCCTGTTCGAGGGTAATATCGGGCCAGCAGCGATAGCGCTTGTGCACGCCTAACATAATATCAAGAAGGCGCCGGTTGCCAAATGGAGAAAATTCTTCCTGCGACAAAGCAAAAACATTGTGGCTCATAGACTGCCACCCCCCTGCCTCCACCTCCCAGGCGAAAATATCCATGATTTTATATCCGAACTTTTCGGTGGGTTTGGCTTCATCCAACCATTTTCCCATGGATTGTAAAATAAGGGGTTCGTGTCCTAAGGCGGTAGCATCCACAAGCGTATCCACAGTTACTTCTACAGGGTAAATGCCATCCTGCCAGAAAGAACAACGAGCCACTTCTGCAATGTTGCCTTTGACGATCAATACATTGGCAGGAAAATGGATATACCTGCCATACACAAGGCTCATCCAATCAGTTTTATACCCTTGATTACTGCGCTCATAGACATCTTGAAACCCGGCTGGTATTTCCGCGTCGCATTTAATTTGATGATACTTGAGTTGTTTTTCTGCCGCGATTGCCTGGGGAATCCGCAGGTCTTCACTTTGTTCTGTGAGGTTGCGGTAAATCATAGAAAAAAGTTCAATCTGATCAGCGAATTCTTTACAGGCGGCTAAGAGAACCCGGGAGTCGTATCCTCCGGTAAAGGTTAATGCCATGGGGTAGCGTTGAAAACAGGCTTTACAGATGCCTTTTAATAGCTCCCCAGCCAGGATCGTGCCTTCTTTCAGAGAATAACGCTTCAGCTTCTTATTCGGCCAGAAACGAACTTGCTCGTTTGTGGCAAGGTTCAGATAGTGATTCGGCACCAAACGCCTTATTCTCTTATAAGGTGAAGACTCCACCGGCCACCAGGGCTCCAGCTTTTTCTTATATTTCGCCGAGTCCATATAGTGAATGGCTTCATCCGAAACGGGGAGGCTGAGTTTTTGCGCGATCAGGGCTGGTTGTGATGAATAATAACTCTTTCCATTCTCATCACAGTAGTATGAGATTTGCTTGATCCCGCAGGCGTCAGTGAGAGCAATGTTCATTTCATCATCGTAAACGAATAGCACATAATGCCCGCTTTTGTCTTCAAGCATCTCGAAGATTGACCCGGTATCGGTTTTGCAGCGGTCAATTGCCTCTAAAATGCCTTGATTTGTGCGCTCAGGATGGAAAGGATCAAAAATGTAGCCGATGAGAACGTAACGCGTGTGCTTTCCATTCCAATCAGTAACTTCCAGTTCAGGGTGAGCGCTCAGGATTTTGCCATCCGGCAGGTGAGTAAGGTTCCAACCGGAAATCCCTAATTCTTTAGGACCTATAAAATACTGCCGCCTGAAAAGCAGGTTTTCATATTCTTGATCATCCATCATCTACCTCTTTATCTTGTAGAGAGCAGCAGTTGAAGCGTTGAACGAAATTTCTCTAAACCAGGCTCTGAAAGCACGTATTCTAATGGATATTCCTCGAGATCTTCTTTCAGGCGCGTCATATGCCAGGGAAACGGCAGGGGATACTTGAAAAAGAACAGGTAAGCGTATTTCCAGGCGAGGTTGACCTGGTCTTCCTGCAGGCGGCATTCACGTAAACAGGTCAGCAGCCTGTTGAGCAGCTTGAAGTAGTCCACCCAGGTGTTGGGATCATGGGTGAAGCCGCGGTTGCGGTAGTGGGTTTTACCTGCCACAATGACAGGAATGCCGCGCATCGCCATTTCGAGCCCAACGGTGGTGGTGTATACCAACCCCAAATCGGCAATATCCATCAGGTCGTATGTGTTCACTTCAGCCAGCGGTTCAATAAGGTGAATATGCGGCGGCAAGGTTGGCAGCGTTTTTCGAATAAGGTCCAGAATACTGCCATGCTTGATCAAGGCTTCACCCGGATGGATGCGGATAACCAGTTGCACTTCAGGTTTTTCAATGAAATACTGGATGGTGCGAATGATCCACTCAGACATGGACCTGGAGAAGGTGTTCCTCCCCAGGGTAAGGCTGTCGCCGAGGACGTTGGTAGCCAACAGGACGATGGGCTTTCCATCAAACCCCAGTTTCGCCTGAATGGCTGCCTGTCCTTCAGCGGGAACCCGCTGCCACTGGCGAGAAAAATCACCATAAGTGGAGGCGTTTTTCCGTGAAGAGAGCAGTACCTTTAATTCCTCAAGGTCAGCGTTGGTGAGTTGATAATTGGCGTGGGTTTTCCACAGCTCATCAGTGTTCTGCTGCATGATTTCCTGGTTATGCGCCAGCCACATCGAATGGCGTTTATCGCTGAACTCGTAAGTTGTGGTGGGAATCTTCAGGTAACCGCATACCTTATATGCGATTCCAAATTCGAGGATCGTGCCATTCGGGATGATGGCAACTTCAGGCTTCAACGAACGCAGGTAGGTGAGTAACGATTTCGCCGCGTGTAGATTGCGCTCATGCCTGAATAGGTAAAAAGGGTCTTCCCTATTCACTTCTTCTGTCTGGAACGCGTACATGTAGTCGAAGTCAGTCACCTGGTCAACAGCCTGTTGCAGGGCCTCAGGCAGCAATGAGAATGAAGAATGGGTGTGTAGCAGGTTTTCGAAATTCATCACCGCGGAGGCTGGACGCAAGACGGTGGCTGAATATACACTTTGGCGCCGCACGTCAAACTGCGGAGAATTGAAATCCCAACGACCGTAAGGGTAATAGCCGATGGTCACATCGTGACCGAGCCCTGAAAGCGCCAATCCGGTTATCACGCCATGCTCCAGCCAGTAATGGGTGGATGCGAAGATGAATACGTTCTTGCCCGCAGGGTATTGAGCGCATGACTTTTGTACAGCCGCCACTGCTTCAGGAAGTACCTTTCGGATGTTGCGCAACGAAAAATGATTCGGCAGCGGGCGATCAGATTGCTGCAGCAACTGGTAAACCTCGGCTGTCAATGGAAGCTCCCCCAGGATTTTCTTTAGTAGCTCTTTGTTGCTCGCCATTTACGCGATTTCCTCAATTCTCCAGTCAAGTCTGGGGCGGATAGGACCGTGGCGGATTTCCACCCAGTGCATACCAGGTGCGCCAGTGGTGTTGATACTAAAGTTCATAGCGCGTTCATCGCTGAAATACCGTTTAACCATATAAGAGCTGGCGTTGATACCGATCACAAAACGTCCTTCGTTGAAGGTATCTGCGGGGATGACACAGCGGCTGATGTAATGACCCGCCTTGCGCATGCTCATGGATTGGAATTTTTCCGGTTCATCGGTGTCAAAGGATGTGAAAATGAATTCTCCGCGCGAGGTCATCATGTAGATGCCGATACGCAAACCGGTGATGTCAGCGTCGAGCTGATACTCCACTTCAATGGTCAGAGGGTCTACTGAAAACAGGCTGTCTGTTACCTGCCCGGAGGGATTTTTTACACGCACCGCGATAGGTTTGAAAGGATACGCAGCAGAAGAGGACTCTTCTTCCGTGTAGCGCCGTTCTCCGCTGGCGGAAAAATCATTGGTGAGGTAATAATCCACCGCTTCGGGGGTGCGCGCGCGCAGCACCATCGCGCCTTTGTCCAGGATAATGCACTCCTGTGTGAGACGCTGAATGGCGGACATATTGTGGCTGACAAAAATCACGGTTCGCCCTTCTGATGCGACATCGCTCATCTTACCCAGGCATTTGCGCTGGAATTCAGCATCTCCCACCGCGAGCACTTCATCCACCACCAGTATCTCTGGTTCAAGGTGGGCTGAAACAGCGAAAGCCAGGCGCATGTACATGCCGCTGGAATAACGTTTTACCGGTGTGTCGATGAACTTCTCGATTTCTGAAAAAGCAACAATCTCGTCGAATTTTCTCTCGATTTCGGATTTCTTCATACCAAGGATGGCGCCGTTGAGGAAGATATTTTCGCGGCCGGTGAGTTCAGGGTGAAACCCAGTTCCTACTTCAAGCAACGAGCCCACCCGACCGTGGATCTCAGCCAAACCTTCAGTTGGTTCGACCACGCGCGACAGGATTTTAAGCAGGGTGCTTTTACCGGCGCCGTTCTTGCCGATGACCCCCAGCACCTGCCCATGGTCAAGGGTGAAGTCCACGTGCCTGAGCGCCCAAAACTTCTCGCTGCCGGTAGGGTTAAGCAGGGTCTTCACCGGAGTCTTGAGGGTTTCGACGATCTTTTCACGCAGCGTGATGTAACGGGCGGTTTCCTGAAAAATATTGTATTGTTTCCCTATGTCTTCAACGCGGACAGCCAGGTTGCTCATTAACAGGTCCTTTAAATCATGTCGGCGAATTGCTTTTCCATACGCCGGAAGTAGAACATACCGCTAATTAACACGGCGATGGCAATCAGGGAGGATACCAGTATCATCCCCCCAGAAACAGATTGCGTGGTGCCCAATAGGGCATAACGAAAACCTTCAACCACGCCAGTCATGGGGTTAAGCGCGTAGAGCAGTCGCCACTTTTCCGGGATCATACTGGAAGGATAGACCACGGGGGTGAGGTACATCCAAAGATTGGCGATGAAGGGCATAATGTAACCAACATCTCTGTACCTTACCATAAGCGCTGAAGACCAAAAACCCACACCAAGTGCGGTAATCAGCGCCAGCAGGATGAGCAGCGGCAGCCACAAGGTGGCAATAGTAGGGGTTACTTTATAGAAGATCATCATACCAATGAGAATAGTGAAACCGATGAAGAAGTCCACCACGCTGGACATCACCGATGCCAGCGGGATGATCATGCGTGGAAAATAGATCTTGGATACCATATTGCTGTTTGAAACCATCGAACGACTGGCAACCCCCAACGCGGCAGCGAAGAGCTCCCAGGGCAAGGTAGCCGTGTAGGAGAAGATGGGGTAGGGTACGCCATCAGAGGGGATTTTAGCGAAATTCCCAAAAAAGATGGTAAACACCACCATCGCCATAAAAGGTTTGAGAATGGCCCACAAAATGCCGAGCACGGATTGTTTGTAGCGGACTTTGATATCCCGCCAGGTGAGAAAGTACACCAGTTCGCGATAGAGCCACAGGTCTTTGAGCTTGAGCCCCACCCAACCGCGGGATGGCTGGATGACTACCACAGGCGGCTTTCTCTTCTGTTCAAGCGTGTTGACAGTTGTCATTCGTGCTTTTAATACCCTTTCTGATCGCGATACCACTCAATGGTTTTCTTCAGACCTTCTTCAAAAGATGTCTCGGCTTTAAAGCCGAACGCCTGTTCAGCGCGGGTTACATCCAGTCGGCGGCGCGGTTGACCGTTAGGCTTGCTGGTATCCCAAATTATGCGCCCTTTGAAACCAGTGAGATGAGCGATGAGTTCAACCAGGTGCTTGATGCTGATTTCCATGCCCGAGCCCAGGTTAATCGGTTCAGGAGAATCGTATTTTTCGGTTGCCAGTAAAATGCCTTCCGCTGCGTCTTCTACATATAGAAATTCACGCGTGGGTGTGCCGTCACCCCATACTTCGATGGAATCCGCGCCGCTTTCAATCGCTTCAACGCATTTTTTAATGAGCGCGGGGATGACGTGCGAGCTCTCGGGTTTAAAATTATCACGTGGGCCATAAAGGTTGACCGGCATGATGAAAATCGAATTGAACCCATACTGCTGCCGGTAAGCCTGTGATTGCACCAGCAGCATCTTCTTCGCCAGTCCGTACGGCGCATTGGTTTCTTCAGGGTAACCATCCCACAGGTTTTCCTCTTTAAAAGGGATAGGCGTGAATTTTGGGTAGGCGCAGATGGTTCCCAGGGCGACAAATTTTTCAACACCGCGCAGCCAGGCTTCGTGGATCAATTGCACGCCCATCATCAGGTTGCTGTAGAAGAACTCCGCCGGGTGTTCGCGGTTGGCGCCGATACCGCCTACCTGGGCAGCCAGGTGAATGATGATATCCGGGTTGCTGTCATCCAGCATCTGGCGGATCGAATCCAGTTGCACGAGGTCATATTTTTCAATGGTGGGGATGAAAACCTCTTTTGCTCCGCGCTCGTGTAACCTGGCGGTAACGAACGAACCAAGAAAACCGGCCCCGCCGGTGACACACACGCGTTTATCCTGCCAGTAATCAGGTGACATGCTCATGCTCCTTCGTTTCCAGAATAACTTTCAGCCCCACAAGTTTGAGCACAGGTGCTGACTCATTTTCAACCAGCGTGATCTCGTGCTCCAGGCAGGTCAGACGGCAGATCTCAGCCACTTCACCGCTGCCTTCCAGCCGTACCTGGTGATAACCCAGCGCTTTCAGGTTTTGGATAGCGTGCGCAGCGCGTTCGCGTACCAATCGGTAAAGATTAAACGAATTTTGAATAAAGTCAACTGTCAGGCGCGCCCTGAGGGCGATGCCTTCTGGCGTGATGATGTACTTGAGTTTCTTGCGTTCCAGGCGGCTGACCTTGACATACCCTTTTTCGATCAATCGTTTGAGGTGCCAGTTCACCGTGCCCACAGCCACTTCAAGGCTTGAAGCGAGTGCTGCCTGGGTGGTGTCGGGATCCTGTTCGATTTGCTCTAAGATGACGAGGTCTCGGCCAGAGGTGGATGGGTAACTCATGAATCTCCAATATTCAATCATTGAATTATAAACGCTGCTTGATGAAGGGTCAAGGGACGGGGATGGCCCAGGGGAGTACCTCAGCATATGGTGAAGAAAGCAACAATTGTTGAGAAAGGGGATTCCGCTGTGCAGAACCCCTTGAAATGAGTTGCGAGCACGGTTCAATTTCTTAATGTTATAATCGATGCGGGTATTGGGGCCCGTAGCTCAGTGGTTAGAGCAGGCGGCTCATAACCGCTTTGTCGCAGGTTCGATCCCTGCCGGGCCCACTCCCCAGGTCATTTTTGGTTCACCAGGGGTTTCATTACCAAACACCATGGCACGGAACCCGTAAATCACCTTTCAACTCTTCAAATCGAAAAATGGTCTTTATTAGATTGTGCATGCGCTGACGCAATTCACTGGTTTTCTGAACCCAGGAAGAAAGGGCTGCGGGCAGCAAGGCCTGGCCGGCGCATGCTTGCTGCACTTCAGTGGTGATTCACCCGCAAGGCGGGCTTCCATTCTTAGAATATGGATGAGAGCCTTCAGGAAGGTGTCACCCGCGCTTCATGTGACCTTCCCCCAGCGAAAAAGCGAAAAATCTCTGTAAAGAAAATTGACGCCAACTCCTAAGCCGTGGTCATACGCGACTCCTTTCTCAAACCCATCTATTTGCGCAAGAATCCGCGTTCATTTTTCGCCGGAAAAGAAGGTGTTGTGATTGGGCAAAAACCGGTTGGTTCATTTTGTACTGAATTGGCATAACAGCAGTTTGCTGATGGTCATTTTCTTTGCTTTTCTCCGGGTGTTTTTCCAAGTTATAATAACAGCTACCCTGAATGATTGTTTTTCCGATGAAAAAGCTCAGCATTACTACTCGCGACCTCCTTCTCACATTGATTGCTGCGCTGGCCATCAGTATAGGTATGGCAGTGTTCCAACGTGCGCCATTCTTCGAAGCCTGGTTTGGCAGCTGGCTGCTGCTATGGGTCAGCCTGTTTTTGTTGATCAAGACCTGGCGTTTTTTCCAGGGTGGCAGATGGCTGGCTGTCTTACTGCTGGTATGTTTTTTCTTACGCGTATTCCTTGGTCTTTTCATCTATATTGCTTTACCGCAGATTGGTAACGACAACGAGGTGGAGAACGCTGGTTATGTTTACAGTGACGCGTATCACCGTGACACCCAGGCACTTGTATGGGCGAAAAGTGAAACGCCATTGGTCTCTATATTTTCCAGCAAGAACAGCAGAGACCAGTACGGAGGACTGCAGTTTATTTCAGCCTCGCTCTATCGCTTATTCAGCGTGGATGAACCGCGCCCGCTGTTCACTACGATTCTGGCCGCCATGACTATGAGCGTGGGGGTGCCTTTCCTGTATGATGCGCTGAAACGCCGTTGGGGAGCCGGTGTTGCCCGGGTTGCCGCCTGGTTTTACACACTCTACCCTGATAGTGTGTTGTTGGGCAGCTCGCAGATGCGGGAGCCTTTCTTGATTGGGCTTTTCTGCATTGCCTTTTGGATGGTGGTCACCAGGCGCGAGAAAACCACGCGAAAGCTGCTTTTCTTCTTTCTACTGATGGGTGTTTCTCTGGCGATCTCGCTTCCATTGGGAGGGCTCCTGGCGGGATTGCTGATAATGTGGGGGTTGATCGAATGGATAACTGAACAGAAAACGCCGCGCAGCAAGACAACAGGAATCATACTGCTTATCCTCGCGAGTATTGCGGCCTTAACAGCCGGGTATATATGGGTCAAACCCACGGTCTATTACGATGCTTACTTAACCCGTACTGCTTCAGGCTTAATTGCGGCGTTGTTTAAACTGATAGATGAAAAGTGGCATATTCCACTGACCACTTTTTATGGTTTGGCCCAGCCTTTCTTGCCAGCCGCGCTCGTTTATCCTTCATTGCCGTTCTGGCGTGTAACCGCGATCATCCGGGGGTTAGGGTGGTGGTTCATGCTCCCCTTCTTGCTTTACGGGTTCTTTGCCGTTTGGAAGGCCAAACCGCGTTCAGAACGCTGGTTGATGGCGTTTATTGCGCTGGCGTTAACCGCGTGGACGGTTGTCACTTCTCTTCGCGCTGGAGGAGACCTCTGGGACAACCCGCGCTATCGCGCGCTGCTCATCCCATGGTTTGCCCTGCTGCTTGGTTGGTGCTGGCAGCGCATCAGGCAGGGTCATCTGGCCTGGTTCCTGCGCTGGACGGGAGTGGTGCTGGTGTTCTTTTCGGTCATTTTGCTTTGGTATTTGCTCCGTTACCATATAATCAAAGGATATTTAGGTTTCTTTGATATGGCACTGATAATCACCCTGGCATCTGCTGGGATCTTGCTCAGCGGGTTGCTCTGGGATGGATATAAATGGTTCACAGCGCGTAAGAAAAAGCAGCAACCTGATGGTTCTGGGTGAATTTCTTGACAATCCTTGGAGCGTCGGGTAGAATTGGCCTTACCTGCCGAGATAGCTCAGTTGGTAGAGCACACGACTGAAAATTGTGGGGTCGCCAGTCCGATCCTGGCTCTCGGCACCATACACTCCCTCAAGGGAGTGTAATTTTATACCGTGGTTTGATGGATTGGTTCAAGAACGGAGGGTGTTAAGGAGTGGAAACGATCAAGGTACGCTTGATAGGAGCCGCAGCGCAGGAATCCCTGATGAAGGCAGCGGCTCGCAGGTGGGTAGCCGGGGTGACCTCCAAGGGGGCTTTTCTGCGCACTGATGACAGGGTGCTTTTCCTGACTAATTCAGATTACCGCAGCCCGTTTAACCTCACTCTTAACTCGATTGGGCAACTTTTTACCCGGCTGCAGCCAGGTGACACGTTTGAAACGAACAAGAATGAGATCGTGTTCAGTGGGCGGGAGATTACGCTGCTCACCCACGGGGCGGCTGTGTGGCATCCACCTCAACCTGCGAGGATGGTGGCTTCTCTGCAGGAACAGCGACTACGTGCCAATTTATTGCTCGACACGATCAAAAGCATCGATCCTGATAAGGGGTTTCTCTTCCTGGTAGGGCAGCCGGACGACCAGACGGAGGTCTTTCAGCGCGAAATTCATCACGCGGCTCGCCAGATAGTGCTGGCTTATCGAAGTCAAAATAAAGAGGGTTTTTTCGCTTCGGCTGAAAAAATCCTTGGCGCTGGCGGCGGGTTGACCCCATCAGGCGATGACTTCCTCACCGGCTTTCTGCTGTACCATTACCGCTACCTGCAATCCGTCAACTCTGAGCCAGGATTATTGAATGAATGGTGGCAAGAACTTACCCGGCTGGCATTTAAGAAAACAACCACGATCTCAGCCAACCGGTTGGAATACGCAGGGCGTGGTTGGGCGGAAGAAATATTTTTAACGTTGATAGACCACCTTTTCACCCCCGAGGTGGCCTTTGGGATTGAAAAGGCAAGACATCTGGTGGATTTCGGTCACTCTTCAGGGGTTGATACCCTCATTGGTATCTCGTACGGGCTGGATTCGCTGCTCGTTTAGTCTGAGAATAAAAACAGGAGCCAGATTCGGCTCCTGTTTTTTCGCGTAATGCAAGCCTGTCAGACCAGGATCTCTTCAGGAACGATCATTTCCTCGTTTGCCTGTCGAACAGCATCGGGCACATTGAAATCCAGTTCTGCGCCAGCCATCTGCTGAACATATGCCTTGACCAGCTGATCCCAGTACTTTTTGGTGATGTAGTAAACACGCGCGCCACCCAGCTCATGCTGGACTTCCGGCCAGGGATAAGAAGGCTGTGCCATACCGAGACCCCAACGCAGCCATCCGTTGTAGGATTCGTAAGTCGCCCACCACTCGGTGTTACCTATCATCTCGAACGCGTAATACGCCTTGGCGTAGTACATCACCGCGCCGATACGACCGCCACGCAGCAAAGCCATGGTGTGCAGGCTGACGTTCACCTTCTCATTCATCACCCGACCATTGGCAAAGCCAGCCCAAACCCCATCAATGAGACCAACCAGAGTATAGGGGTCTTTAAGGCGATGACGATACCAGCCAAGGATCTCAGAATAGACACGGGCTCCCACGATGTCGTAGAAATCATGGTCCACGTCCATCAGGCGCTTCATATATTCCATCATCCTGGGAGCTTCTTCACGGCGGGCTTCGCGGATATAGAGGGTGCGGCCGTCTTTCAATTTGACCTGGGCGCCTGGCCACTTGGGCAGGTCCATAGCCGGGCCCTGCAGCAAGGCTTCGATCTCGCGAACATCGATCTCTAATACCTCCTGACTCGCGTGTTCGGGAAGTTCGAATTTCATTCTGGTCTCCTAACCGGCAACTGCTAGGCGAGGTTGGCTTTGCTGAGTTTATTCAGGCTTTCAACATGCTTGGGATCATAGACGTCACCGAATTTGGTCTTGGGCATGGTGGCAGCTTTCTTCATCAGTTCATCGTATTCTTTGTCATCGACGAATGCCACCGCGCGTCCAATGGAAGCCTCGCCATCGACAAAGCGCCAGGGGAAGAAACCAACCTCCACACGGCGGTTGAGCAGCAGGTCGATCATGCCGCCAAAACATTCCGCGTGAATGATTTCTTTGGGGAACAGGTCGATGTGCATCATCTGGTACTTGTCATCAGTGAAGAACTCTTCAAGGGTCTTGCCGAATTTTTTCTTGAACACGTATTCAGCCTGTTTCGCCTGACGCGGCATCCAGGTGCGGATGATGGTGTTCATCGGGTGATCAGCAGACCCGCAGTCCACAGCAATCCAGCGTAATTTCATCTTGATCGCCCAATCGACGAATTCGTGGTCAGGACCCGGGTGTTTGGTCATATAGCGCACTTCATCAGCGGTGGGTTGATCCCAGCCGAAATGATGGTAACCGGTGTGGATGACGAGGATATCGCCTTCTTTCACTTCCACACGGTCGGTGATCATTTTGCTGGTGTAAACATCATAATCACCGCAGACGTCGCTCAGGTCTACAATGGCTGCTTCGTGCACCAAGAAATCCATGGGCAGCTGGGCGATGTCACGGCCGGGTGTGTAGAAATGGATCTCTCCGTCAAGGTGGGTGCCGAGGTGGTTGGAGTGGGTGAGCACCTGCCCGTTGGCGCCATTCGGAGCCAGGCGTTTGAAGTACTTCACCTGTAAGGGTTCATAAGTCGGCCAGGGTGGAGTACCAATTCCGATGGGGATGGTCAAATCAAGTAGTTTCATGATACGCTCCTTTTTTGAATTTTTTTCAACACTTATGGTGTTGAAATTGAAAACAGTCATGGGGAATTAAGGATCATTCTCCATGACTGTTCTTCTTACAAGTGGGTGAGATACCTGTTGAAGTGCATATTCTCACTAGTGCAGCAAGATCGGGAAGATCATCTGCATGAGGATGCCGGCTGCCAGAACAGAAGCAACCTGCCCGGCTGCGTTGGCGCCAAGCGCGTGCATGAGGATGAAGTTCTGATTATCAACCTCAAGCGCGACTTTCTGCACCAGGCGACCGCTCATCGGGAAGGCGCTGATGGCGGCTGCGCCAACGAGCGGGTTGATCTTGCGCCCGGAAAGGAGGCAAACCAGTTTTCCGAAGAGTAGACCACCGATGGTGTTGAGGGCGAAAGCAATCAAGCCCAAGATAAGAACCCGCAGGGTGCCCGTGTTCAAGAAAGTGGCTGCCTGCATGGTTGAGCCGATGGTGATACCCAGGAAGATTGTGGCTGTATTGGTGATGGCGTTCTTAGAGGTCTCCACCAACCCTGGCACAACTTCTGATTCTTTGATGAGGTTGCCAAGCATCAGGGTGGCGATGAGTGGCGCGGCTTCTGGCAGGAAGATGCCGGCGACCGCAGTAATGAGGATGGGGAAAAGGATGACCGTCATTCTGGAAACCGGTCTTGGGGTGTATTCCATGCGGATTGCGCGTTCTTTTTTGGTGGTGAAGAGGCGCATCAGAGGAGGCTGGATGATAGGCACAAGGCTCATATAGGAATACGCCGTGACCGCAATTGCGGCTGCAAGACCGGGGGTTACAAACAGCGAGCCTAACTTACTGTTGACGTAAATGACGGTTGGACCATCGATGGCGCCGATCATGCCAATGGCGGTGGCTTCAGCGAGGTTGAAGCCCAGCAGGATGGCAATGACCAACGTGGCAAAAATTCCCAGGTGAGCCAGCGCGCCCATCACGAACATAACAGGCTGGCTGAGCAGCGGGCGCAGGTCGAGCATCGCCCCAACACCCAGGAAAATCAACAGGGGAAAGAGTTCGTTACTGATCCCTGCTCGGTAGAGGACTCCAAATAAGCCTTCCTCACCGATCATGTTGGCAGCAACGGGCAGGTTCCCCAGGATACACCCGAAACCAATCGGTATCAATAGCGTGGGCTCATAATCCTTAAAAATCCCGAGGTACAACAGGAGTAGAGCCACAGCAATCATGATGAGCTGCTGCCATGTGATATCGAGAAGTCCTCCGAGCAAACCTGATAAATCGAAGCCCATGATCGTGTCCTTTCCGCCTACTCGATATCCATGAGCGGAGCACCGTAAGCAACCTGGTTGCCCTCATTCACATGGATGCGAGCGACTGTACCATCCTGGGGAGCGCGGATGATATTCATGGCTTTCATGGCTTCAATGACACAAATCTCGTCATTGGCTTTAACCTTATCGCCTGCGCGGACTTTAATCGAGTTGACCACACCGGGAAGAGGTGATTTGATTGTGCCAGGACCGGCAGCCACAGGAGCAGCCGCTGCGGGTTTAGGCGCAGGCGCGGCCGCACGGGCGGGCGCGGGTTTGGCGGCTTTGACAGCTGAAACCGCTTTGTTGACTTCTTCAGTGACAACTGTCAGTTCCTCTCCATTGACTTTTACTAAAACTTCATCATTGCGTGGGTCATCAAGGATCTCAACATCGTAGGTGGTGTCCTTGACGGTAATCTTGTATTGTGTCATCTTGTTCTCCTGATTGTGGAAGATTGTGTTAGCCGGCGCTGAAGCCCAAACTGGCGCCAGGGATTGACTTCTCCGGTGGAAGCATCTGCGAATGAAACAACCGATTCAGCTTTTGCCCGCGCAATCGCCACTGCCAGGGCGGCTGCCAGTAAGGCATGCGATTTCGAATCCGCTTTTTCTTTCTCCGGTTCAGTTGTTGCGTCTACTACGGTGTCTTTGCTTTCTTCCTCATCTTCCTTGTCAACCAGAACCAAGGTAAGCAGGTAGATGATCCCTGCCAGGATAGCGAGGACAAGTAGGAGCACCACGATGCCGATTCCGGATATTTTTAACGCTAGTCCGAGGTTTTCCATTATCCATATCCTTTCTGTTACAGCGGGATGTTCCCGTGTTTCTTGGCAGGAGAAGTGGACTGCTTGTTCCTTAAGATATCGAGAGTGGCGATAAGACGCTGGCGGGTTTCACTGGGGATGATCACCTCGTCAATATAACCAGCAGAAGCAGCCTGGTAAGGATTGGAGAATTTATCCTCGTAATCTGCTACCAATTCAGCGCGCAATTTCTTGGCTTCTTCGGGATCTTTATCCTTGAGCGATCTTCCGTGAAGGATATTCACTGCGCCGCCCGCGCCCATCACCGCGATTTCCGCGCCAGGCCAGGCAAAGCTCATGTCAGCGCGCAGGTGCTTGCTGCCCATAACGATGTAGGCACCGCCGTATGCTTTGCGGGTGACAACAGAGATCTTGGGTACTGAAGCCTCTGAGAAGGCGAACAGGATTTTTGCGCCGTGGCGAATAATCCCGTTGTGCTCTGTGTGTGTACCGGGCATGAACCCCGGGGTATCCACAAAGGTGATCACGGGGATATTGAAGGCGTCGCAGAAACGCACGAAACGGGCAATCTTGTCAGAGGAGTTGATATCCAGAACGCCCGCCATAGAAGCAGGTTGATTTGCAGCGATTCCCACGCTTTCACCATTCAAGCGGGCAAAACCAACCACCGCGTTGGTGGCGAAGTTATGGTGAACTTCAAAGAACGAATCGATATCCACTACGCGATTGATCACGTCCCTGATGTCGTAAGTTTGGTTGGGGTCAGCGGGTACCAGGGTGTTCAATTCTTTGTCGGCGCGGAATGGGCTATCATTGGTTGGGAGAACAGGGGGAGTGCTGGCGTTGTTATCGGGGATGTACTCGAGGATTTTGCGGATGATATGGAAGGTGTCATCCTCATCCTGTCCCAGGAAGTGCGCGACACCCGAAACGGTGGTGTGGGTGACGGCTCCGCCCAATGTTTCGTGGTCCACGATTTCATTGGTAACCGCTTTGATCACTTCCGGTCCGGTGATGTACATGTTCCCCATGCCCTGGGTCATGATGATAAAGTCCTGCAAGGCGGGAGAGTAAACGCCGCCGCCGGCGCAGGGTCCCATAATAACGCTGATCTGCGGCACCACACCCGAAGCCTGAACGTTGCGGTAGAATACCTCGCCATAGGCATACAGGCTGTAGATGCCTTCCTGGATGCGCGCGCCGCCGCCGTCATTGATGCCAATCACGGGCACGCCGGCGTCCATCGCCAGGTCCATCACACGGGCAACCTTCTCACCAGCGACTTCGCCAAAAGAGCCGCCCATTACGGTGAAATCTTGCGCGTAAACGCAGACTTTTCTGCCGTTGATGGTGCCAAAGCCAGCGACAAGACCGTCACCAGGGATCTTGTCTTTGTCTAAACCGAAATCGGTATGGCGATTTTTCATCAAGCCATTGATTTCGTTGAAGGATCCTTTGTCTAAGAGGGCGTCGATACGCTCACGGGCTGTCTTCTTGCCTTTTTCGTGCTGAGCTGCGATCCTTTTTTCGCCGCCGCCTAGCCGGCTCTCTTCGCGAAGGGCCTTCAATTTGGCTATCTTGTCTGTTGAATCTTGCGCCATTACTACCTCCATCTTTGAATTTTGATGTTTTAAGAACAATTATAGTTTATGCCTATCCATCTGGCATTACAAGTGATACATTTAGCATCCTGAACGGTTGATTGTCACATAAATCTTGCAGCAAAGAATAAAAAAAGCATGTGACCGAGTTGAATCACATGCTTTTTGAACTGAGTAGAAAAAAATTCTCACTCTCTTTTATAGGGTTTGAGTAATGCCGCGGGGTAAGATGCGTTGCGACCGGCGATGGTGAGCGCGATGATGGTGACGATGTATGGCAGGGCGAGAAAGAGCTCGTAAGGGAGCTTGAGACCGGTCAACTGCAGCCTGGATTGCAGCGCCTGCACTCCCCCAAACAGAAGCGCGCCCCACAACACCCTTACCGGGTGCCAGTTAGCGAAGATGATGAGGGCGATGCATACCCAGCCGCGTCCAGCGACAATACCGAAGGTGAACGAGCCAAGTTGTGCCACTGAAAGGTAAGCACCACCCACGCTCATAAGCGCGCCGCCGATGACCAGAGCGATGGTGCGCAGGCGATACACATTAATGCCAGCCGCGTCAGTCGCTTCTGGGTTATCTCCCACTGAACGCAGGTTCAGCCCAAAATTCGTACGGAAGACCACCCACCAAACGATGGGAATAAGAGCCAGGGCGATGTAGGTGAGGGTATACTGCGAGAAAATTGGACCCAGCACACGGCTTCCGGAGAAGATACTGAGTTGTTGGAAAGGCTGAATCGACGGCAGAATACGGTTTTCGCCGAAAATGACCCGGAACCCAAATAACGAGAGCGCAGTCATTAAGAGGGTCACCCCTAAACCAGAGACGTGCTGGTTCACCCCCAATCTTACGGAGAACAGGCTCATGATCAGACCGGAGATCATTCCACCAATAAAGGCGCAAAGAATGCCCATCCATAAAGAACCGGTCAACGACGCGGCGGTAAACCCACTAAACGCGCCAAAAAACATGGTTCCTTCAACGCCAAGGTTTAAAATTCCTGCACGTTCGCAGAAAAGCTCTCCGAGCGTGGCGAAGATAAGCGGTGTTGCGATACGCAGCGTGGCTGCGATAAGATCGACCAGAAAGTCTCCCATGATCATATCCTCTTAATCCGATAATTCTGAAGCAGCAGCATGCCCAGGGTGACAAGCAAAAGCGTAGATTGGACCACATTTCCCAGGTAAATAGGTACGCCTAACACGCGGCTCACCGTTTGCGCGCCGGTGTTGATCAACCCGATAAACAGCGCCGCGATGGTAGCGCCAATTGGGTTCAATCCGCCGAGGGTGGCTACGATGATGCCGGTGTAGCCATAGCCGCCTGATAGTTCGCTGATGAGGTGGTAATGAATACCGGCAATTTCGCTCACGCCAGCCAACCCGGCGATACCGCCGCTGACCAAAGCAGCGATGAGCATGGTGCGGTTTACGTTGATACCAGCGAACTGCGCTCCAGCCTTACTGGCGCCAACAGCGCGCATTTGCAGCCCAAATGGTGTGCGCTTGATGATGATGTAAACGACCACCACCACCACCAGAGCGATGATAAAACCGATGTGCAGGCGTGACTTGGGAATAAGCTGCATAAACCTTGCAGCCTCGAAGAACTCTGGTGATTTTGGCCATCCCGTTTCAGGATCGCGCCAGGGACCGTTAAGCAGCGCGGAGATGAAATACATGATGATGGAATTCATCAGCAGGGTTGTCACCACCTCATCCACTTTCAACCTGGCTTTCAGCAATGCCGGGATGAGCGCCCAAAGCATGCCACTGAGAAAACCCAGCACCAGCATCATGGGGATGACCACAATAGAGGGGAGGGTGGTGAATGTGGCGCCTACCCAGGCAGCCGCAACCGCGCCAGCGTAAAGTTGACCTTCCGCGCCGATGTTATAGTAACCGGCGGCGAAAGCAAAAGTAACCGCGATACCTGTAAAGATGAGAGGAGTGGCTTTTACGAGCACTTCAAGGGCAGAGAACTTGGTGGAAAGAGGGACGATGATAAAGTTGTAATATGCGGCAAATGGATTCGCCCCCGCCAGGAGTATAAAAATGGATGTAATAGCGAATGTTACAAGCACCGCTACCACCGGGATGAGCGCTTTGGTCCAAACCGGAGCGGGAGATCGTTCAAGTCGGAATTTGATCACAATAAATCCTCCAATGCGAGAAATAAGCCTAAGCGGCGCCGGCCATCAGCAGCCCCAGCTTCTCAGGGGTGGCTTCAACCGCCGGGATGATACCCCGGATACTGCCTTCATAGATCACTGCGATGCGGTCAGACAACGCCAGTACTTCGTCCAGGTCTTCTGAGAGCAAGACCACCGCAGTACCGCGTTCTCTTTCTTTGAGCAGCCTGTTGCGTACATATTCGGTCGCGCCGACGTCCAACCCGCGGGTGGGTTGTGAAGCAATGAGCACTTTTGGTTTACGCGATAAAGCGCGCGCCAGCACAACTTTTTGCATATTCCCGCCGGATAACTTGCGCAACTGGTCGCCTGGAGAGGCTTTGATCTGGAATTCCTGAATGGTCTGCGCAGCGTCTTCCTGGATTTTTTTCCGATCCAACATCCCTTTACGATGGTAATTGGAAATATGCTCCAGAGCAAGGTTTTCTGCCACGGTGAGTTCACCGATGGTGCCTTCGTGTCTGTCTTGCGGCGTGCGACCGATGCCACAATCAGAAATGGCGCTCGGTGAGCAGCAGGTGATGTCTTTCCCATTGATTTTTATTGTGCCGCTGCTGGGTTTTACAAGACCGTTAAGCACCTCAGTAAGCTCTCCCTGTCCGTTACCTGATACTCCGGCGATACCGAGAATCTCGCCTACACCGACGTTAAAAGTGACTTTATCCAGCACTTTGCGCCCGTGTTTTCCTTCGAGGGTGATTTCAGTGACTTCATAGACAGGTTCGCTCGCTTCACGTGCAGACTGGCGCTGGACGCCGAAAGTTTCACGACCAACCATCATTTTTGCCAGGTCAACCTGGGTGGTTTCGGATTTTTTAACCGTATTGGCGACCTTGCCGTCGCGCAGCACGGTGATTCTGTCGCAAACAGTCATCACTTCGACGAGTTTATGACTGATAAATATCACGGAAAGGCCAGATTTCACCAATCTGACGAGGGATTCGAACAGAACATCAACTTCCTGTGGCACCAGCACAGCCGTCGGTTCATCCATAATGAGGATGCGCGCGTTGCGGTATAACGCTTTGAGAATTTCCACGCGCTGTCTTTCTCCAACTGACAGGTTCTTCACCAGGGTGGAAGGGTCCACCGGGATGCCATATTTTTCAGAAGCCTGGGCAACATCCTTCTCGATTTCTTTTTGAGAAAGAACCATCTTGTTTGAATAACCCAGGACAATGTTTTCAGCAACAGTCAGGGTGGGCACGAGAGTGAAATGTTGGGTAACCATGCCAATGCCGGCGGCAATGGCGTCTTTAGGTGAATGAATGGTTACTTTTTTACCATTAATGACGATTTCACCGCTATCGGCTCTGTATAAACCATAGAGAATACGCATCAAGGTTGTTTTACCGGCGCCGTTTTCTCCTAACAGGGCGTGAATCTCACCCTGCTCCAATTCGAAACTCACGTCTTGATTGGCTTTTACCGGGCCGAAGGTTTTATTTATGTGCTTCATTTCAACAGCTAACATGGCAAATCCTTCATCGTAGATTTCGGTACGGATTTAAAGGGGGGCGGCAGAGTTACCTTCTGCCGCCCCTGATTTTCGGATTAATTTACAGCGGCTGGTTGTGCTTCGTCGATGGGAACACGGAACATACCAGACTTGATGGCTTCTTCTTTGGCAGTGACCGCGGCGAGCACATCGGCCGGGATCTTGCTTTCATTGCCGTGGAATGGTGCCAAGGTCGCGCCGCCCAACGCATACATGTTGAAGTCCTTCAGGTCCATGGCGGTGAAAGTGCCAGCCTTGACCTGCTTGACCACGTATTCAACGGTGGGGGTCATATTCCAGACTGGACCGCTGATGACCCATTCGGGGGCGATTTCGTTCTGGTCGCTCATGTTGCCGAACACGAAGACACCCTTTTCGGCGGCCGCTTCGATCACTCCAGCGCGCTCAGCAAAGAGCACATCCGCGCCAGCGCTGATGTGCGCCAGGGCCTGCTCTTTGGCAGTGGCAGGATCAAAGAACGAGTTAATGAAGGAAACGAGAACCTTAACCTCTGGGTTGGTTTCCTTGGCTCCCGCGATGAAAGCATTCACCAGACGGTTAACTTCGGGGATGGGCACAGCCGCGACCACACCGATGGTGTTGGTCTTGGTCAACCCGCCGGCGAGCATACCGCACAGGTAAGCCGGTTCGTGGATCCAGTTATCAAATACTGCCAGGTTTGGAGCGACCGGGCCAAGCTCAGAACCGAAAGCAAAGGCGATCTCGGGATAATCGGCAGCCACACGGCGCACGGCTTCTTCGTTCACGAACGCGTCACCCATGATCAACTGGGGTTTCTGCTGTTCTGCGATTTCGCGCAGCACGCGTTCCATATCGCCTGAGTAGCCGATATCTTCAGTGTAGGTGTACTCGATAAGGCCCTCTTCCTTGGCTTTGAGCAGCGCGTCATGGATGACACCATCCCATGGCTCTTCAATGGGGGTGGCAAACGCGCCATAGACCTTGATTACCCCGGATTCTTCAGCTGCGGGGGCTTCAGGTGCTTCGACTTCAGCGGGGGCGGTCGTTGGCGCAACGGGCGGCTTGGCGCAACCAGCCATCAGGCTGACGACCATCAGAATTGCGACGAACACAAGCAAGTATGACTTTTTAAACATTTTTTTCTCCTTCTTTGCTAGTTTTAAATACACTTGCGTTTTCAACTATTCGTATTGGTAAAACCAGGGCTCTTCCTCCTTTCTCACTTTTATTAGGATAGCATAATCGCGTGCTTCATAGCAACTGATAGCGGGCTACGAATTTTCCTGAATGATCTTGTCCATCTTCGCCTGGTCAATAAGCTTGCCATGGCTGATCACATACACCGGTTTTTCATGGTAGCGCAGCGCTTCAAGCACGTTGGGCTGGTCAAGGACCACCAGGTTGGCGGGGGCACCCTTCTTTAACTCGAAATCTTTGAGACCAATCGCGCGAGCCGGTTTGGTGGTGATCATATCATAGAGCACTTCCATGTCTTCGCGGGTGGTGAACCAGAGCAAGTGAGAATTGAGGAAGGCGACCTCAAGCATATTATTGCGCCCATAAGGGTAGTAGGCGTCGGAGATATCATCTTGCCCAAGGCAAACGAGCACACCTTCTTCCAGCAGTTCACGTACACGCGCGTGTAGCGGCCCGGTATGCGGATCGCTCACCACGCCCATATCCGCTTTCTTGAGGATTGCGGCGAGTTTTTGCAGGTACGGCTTGGGGTAGAGCGCCATCGCGCGGGCGTGGTGTGCCAGCGCGCGTCCCTGCCAGCCAGTACGGATGGTTTCCAGCGCCATCACCTCAAGCGAGCGCAACCCGTTATCACCAGCATCATCCACCAGCATGGAGACGGGTTTATCATACTCTTTTGCCAGTTGATAGCAGATGCGCACATGCTCGGCGATATCAGCATCGGTGTATTCGATCCAGGGAATGCCGCCAACCACATCAGCGCCAAGATCCATTGCCTGGCGCATCAGTTTGTCAGCACCGGGCTCGCGAACCAATCCATCCTGGGCAAAAGCGACAGTCTGAATATCCACGATGCCCTTGAATTCGTCGCGCGCTTTGATAAGCGCTTTTATTCCTTCGAGCTTACCCTTTGAATCTACATCGGCGAAAGCGCGGATGTGGGTGCAGCCGTAACGGGCAGCCAGGGCAGCGGCCTTTCTGACGTTCTTGATAATCCATTTTTCGTCATATTTTTCTTTCACACGCGCAGCCAGTTCGATGGCGGTCATGGCTTTGCCCATGTCGGCGCCGTGATAGTCTTTCAAGGCGGCTTCGTCCATCATCATCAGCGTATACACCTTGCACATGTGCAGATGGGTATTGACATAGGATTCTGTCACCAGGTTACCGCGGGCATCCAGTTCGCTGGCGGCTTTGGCTTCTATCTTGTTGGCGATGAGCGCAACCTTCCCATCTTGAATGGCGATATCTTGGGTGCTTTTTGGCTCGTTGCGCAGTGTCGCGTTACGGATGATCAGGTCGTAATGGTCAGTCATAATTCTCCTTGTGGTTTTCAGTGAAATGCCGGATGAGAACATCCGGCATTCAAAGGTTATTCTACTTGACAACGCCGGCGTTGAGCATACCCAGGTAGATGCTTTCGGCTGAGTACGGCGGGCCTTGCAGGCGGACGCCAGTGGCGTCATAGATGGCGTTACCCAGTGCTGCGATGGTGGGCACCATGGGGTGCTCTCCCACGCCGCGCGCGCCCCAGGGTCCGTCATCCTGCGGCACCTCGACATACTGAGTATCCAGTTTGAAGTCGGCGTCGGCCGCCGTGGCGATACGGTAATCCACAAAGCTGGGGTTGGTCATGATGCCGTTGCGCAGGCGGATTTCTTCGAACATGGCGGAGCTGAGCCCCTGCACAAAGCCGCCTTCAACCTGTGCTTTGACCAGCGCCGGGTTGATGGCCTTGCCCACGTCAAAGGAAGCGGCAGCTTTGATCACGTGGATGCGGCCGGTGTTCTTTTCAATTTCGATGTCGAGCCCTTCACAGCCCACGGTGTAATGTACCACAGCGCGCGCGCCCTGACCGGTCTCCGCGTCCAGGTTGGTGACGTACTTGGGCATGAAGGAACCGCGACCAACAATCGGGCCGCCCATCCAGCCTTCATCATTGGGCTTGGGAAGACCATAGATGACCAGGTTGGCCAACGGGGTTTCCTGTTCGCTCTTGTAAGAGACGACCATGCCGTTGACGATATCCAGGTCTTCTGGTGTTTCATTCCAGGCTTCAGCCACCACGTCCAAAATCTGTTTACGGGCGTCGAGCGCCGCCAGGCGTACTGCGTTCCCCATGCTCCAGGTGAGGCGGCTGGCGACGGTTTGCCATTCGTAAGGGCTGTATTGCGTGTCTACCGGTCCGGCGATGCGCACGTCTTCATATTTGACGCCCAGGGTTTCAGCAGCAATCTGGGCCATCACGGTGAAAGTACCCTGCCCAATTTCTTGCCCGCCAAGTCCGACGGTCGCTTTACCGTCTTCAGAGAGTTCCACCCAGGCGCTCGAGCCGGCGTTGGGAGGCATGGCGGGGGCTTTCCACATGATGGCGATGCCCTTACCACGCAAACGGTCAGGAGAAGAAGGTTCTTCTTTCTTTGAAAATTCGATGGCTTTGGCTACATTATCGATGCATTGCTGGATGCCAGTGGCATGCATGGTCATACCAGTGACCACAATGTCGCCTTCTGAGATGGCGTTCTTTTTGAGGAACTCGACACGGTCAAAACCGGCTACTTCTGCCAGTTCGTCAATCGCCTGGTCGATCCCGGTGTGCAGCTCAGACATACCAAAACCACGGTAGGCGCCGCCGATGGGGTGGTTGGTGTAAACGCAGATACTGTCTGTCCACACATTGGGGATATCATAAGGACCGGAACTGGAATAACCACCAGCGCGGGTAATGTTCGTGCCGTACTCAGTCGAGGCGCCGCCATCCCAGTACATCACATTCTTGAGACCGAGGATATTGCCATCTTTATCGCAGCCGACTTTCACGTGGATGGTGAGACCCTGGCGCACGAAGTTAGTATAGAATTCCTCTTCGCGGGTGAGTATAAATTTCACGGGGTAGCCTTTGACCTTGGTGGCAAGGGCTACGGGGATGGCCTCCATGGTGAGACCGGCTTTGGAGCCAAACCCTCCGCCTACAAGCGGCGCGATAACGCGCAGGTCGCTGTGTGAAATGTGCAGGGCTTTGGCGATGAGATTGCGTTGGGCGAACGGTGATTGTGACGCCGCCCACACAGTGACTTTCCCTTTTTCATCCATCATGGCTACCGCGCCATGCGTTTCAATAGGCACGTGTTGAATATGTGGGACTTTGAAGGTCTTTTCCACTATGTGCGCGCACTGCTTCCAGGCGGCTTCCACATCGCCCTTGCGAATTTTAAAGTGGTTGGAAATGTTGGTCCCGGGCTTGGGGAAGATGAAATTGACACAATCATATTTGCCAAGGTCAGGGTGAATGACGGGGGCTTTTTCTGAAGCGCCATATTCAGCGTCAAAAACACCCTCGAGCGGTTCGTATTTTACTTCCACCAGGCTGCAGGCTTTTTCGGCGATTTCTTCGCTAACGGCAGCCACAGCCGCTACCGGTTCTCCCAAGAAGCGCACACGGTCGGTGGCAAAAATGGTCTTATCTTTAAGGTAAAGACCGATGCGTTCAGGGAAGTCTTTACCAGTCACAACGGCTTTGACACCAGGGAGTTTTTCCGCTTTGCTGGTATCAATATGCTTGATCAGCGCGTGCGGATGTGGGCTGCGTACAGCGCGGGCGTATAGCAATTTATTACCAAACTGGATGTCGTCGACGTAAGTGGCCGCGCCGGTCACTTTTTCCAACACATCATTACGGATAACACTCGTACCGACGACCGCCGTGGTTTTTTCAGTTGATTTCGCGTTTGCCATATTTCGGCTCCTTTAAAGGATTTCTCCTGTCTAAAGTTGGTTATTGCGTCTTAAGGTCTATGAATGCGCAGCTTCTTTGACCGCTTCGACAATTCTGAAATAACCCGTGCATCGGCACAGGTTGCCAACCAGCGCTTCCCTGATTTCTTTTTCGGTTGGGTTTGGGTTGCGTTTGAGCAAAGCAGTGGCTGAAATAAGCATGCCGGGGGTGCAAAAACCGCACTGCACGCCGCCGGTCTTAATGATGGCTTCCTGTAACTTGCTTAATTTACCACTTTTTGCCAGCCCTTCAACAGTGACGATGCGCGCACCATCGCATTCTGCAGCCAAAACCATACAACTATTGACAGGTTCATCATTCATCAGAACAGTGCAGGCTCCGCACTCACCAGCCGAACAACCGTTCTTGGTACCGGTGAGGGAGAGTTTTTCGCGCAGCATTTGCAGCAGGGTCATGTGATGGGGGACATCAACCGTTTCGACGACATCATTAACGGTGAGTGTGATTTTTGAATAAGACATTCATTCCTCCTGTAAAGGTCAAACAGCCGGAGCTATTTGGTTAATGTGTTCCACACTTCCGTGATCGCTTCGCGTGTGAGGTTGCGTACCATGTACTTGCGATAACGGGCTGAGCCGCGCACATCATCAATTGGGGTGACGGCTTCCATCGCCGCTTCAGCAGCTAGCGCGATCGATTCGGCTGTGATCTTTTTCTCAGCGAGAATGGCTTCCGCTTTCAATGCTTCCATAGGAACCGGGGCGACCGATGCCAGAGCGATACGGAAAGAGAAGCCTGATGGTGATTGACTGTTGGGATACCCCATGACGGTAACACCGACGATGGAGAGATCGCTCATTTTATTCCTGCCCAACTTCTTGTAAACACCCGCCATGCCGGCTGGTGGAGGAGGAAGGGTAATGGAGGTGACCACTTCGCCCGGTTTCAAAACGGTGCGTCCTGGAGCCAGGAAGAAAGTGTTTAATGGAATAGTGCGTTTTCCGCCTGTGCCGTGCACGTTGAGGACGCCATCCAACACCAGGCAGGTGCCGATGGTATCGCCGGCAGGCGAGGCGTTGCAGATGTTACCGATGATGGTGGCGCGGTTGCGCAACTGGTAACTTGCCACCGATTTTGCCGCCTCAACCAGGTTAGGATAATGCTTCACCACGTCTTTGTGGGCGATAACCTGGTTCATTGTAATAGCGGCCCCGATCGTTAACCCTTTTTTGGGGTCAAACGAAAGCTCTTTTGTACCGTCGAGACCTTTTATGTCAACGAGATACTCTAGTTTCAGTACACCATCGCGCAGGCGGACGAAACAATCTGTTCCGCCGGAGAAAGGACGGGCTTTCCCTTCGTGTTGCTCTAAGAACTTACACGCCTCGGCGAGGGTACCGGGTTTTACATACTCTAGTTCTGGAAGTCCTGGATGAGGATTGATCATAGTATGTCCTATCTTTTTGTTTTTAGATTCAAGCCTGAGGGCTTTTTCTCACCCTGTGTTGCACGGTTTTTTGACCGTTGTTGAGAATAGAACTACATTTGAAGGAATCGATTTCTGAATTCTTCTTATCGGGCTTTTTTCACCTCGCTTTCTTGGCAACCGTAATTTTGAACAGCAAAAACCTGACGCATAAAAGAGCGCAGTTTATTTTTTACTACCAAACAATTGAGGATCTTTGCCATATTGATATTAGCATGAAAAAAAAATGAATACAAGGAAAAAGTTGTCCTTGTCGGACAAATGAGGATAAATGTAATATAGGTTTGCGCTGCAGGACCTGGAAAATTGCACCAAAAAAAACTGACTACAGTCCGAATTTCTCTCTTGGTATTGTGCGGGGTTCTATTGCGATGGCTTATGAACGGGAAAATTTTAAGGTTGAACCCAAAGCTAGTTGCTTGCCTTTTAAAAATATGTGGTATATGATTGATATTGCGTTTTTATCAAAGACGCCAAACCTGTACGTTTAATCCAAGGAGGAGAGAAGTGAAAAAAGCAATGTTTGTTCTCATTTCAGTGCTGGTGTTGAGCACCCTTGTTCTGAGTGCCTGCGCCCAGCCGACCGCGGCTCCCACAAAAGCACCCGTGGCGACCGAAGCACCAGCAGCGACCGAACCCCCGGCCCCCCAACCGACTGAAGCGCCAAAGGAACTGGGAACTGCGGAAAACCCCATCATCATCGCCCTGGCGCCTTCTGCCACCGCTGAACAGTTGACCGTTGGCGGTGAGGCGATCGCAGCGAAGATGAAAGAACTCACCGGACTGACCTATTCGGTGATTATTCCCAACAGCTACACCGCCCTCATTGAAGCCATGGCTTCCGGCAACGCCCATATTGGCTTTATGCCCACCTTGGCATACCTGCTGGGCAAGCAAGCGGGCGCAATGGACGTCAAGCTGGTCGTTGTTCGCAATGGCTCTGATTTCTACGGTGCCCAATTCATCGCCCACAAAGATATGGGCTTCACCCCGTACTTTGACCCCAACACCAATACCGATACCGCTGACGCCGCCACCGCGCTCGCCCAGTTCGAAGGCAAACGCCCATGTTTTACCGATCCTCTGTCAGTATCCGGTTATGTGATTCCCTTTGGTGTTCTCAAAGAACAAGGGGTTAATTTTAAGACCCCCGCAGCCGTGCAATCTCACCCCGCGGTGGTGCAGGCCCTTTACGCTGGCGTGACCGTTTCTGGTGATAAAAAAGTTGGCGCTATCTGCGACTTCGGTGCCACCTATATTGACGCCCGCACCAGTGATAAGATTCATACGGATGTCAACGAGAAGATCGTGGTCATCTGGAGAACTGACAACATCATTCCCAATGACAATATCTCCTTCTCCTCTGCCATGCCAGAAGAGATCGGCGCCAAAGTCTATGATGGCTTTGTTGCCATGGCCGCTGATGAGGCTGGTAAAGAGATCTTCAAAAATGCTGGCTATGAAATCGAGGATCTCAAACCCGCTGAAGATTCGTTCTATGACGCTTTCCGCTCCGCTCTGCAGGCTTCAGGTGTGGATATCACCACCATGGTGAAATAAGTTCTTCTGTTTCGCTGGAGGGGGGTTTACCCCCTCCAGTTTTTCCCCTAAATAGTTAAAAAGGAATTAACCGTGCTTAAAGTCGAACATTTGACGAAGGTTTATCCCAATGGTACGGTGGCACTCAAAGACCTCAGTTTTGAAGTGCCGGATGGCGAATTTCTGGTCATCATTGGACTATCCGGTTCAGGTAAATCCACCCTGCTGCGCTGTATCAACCGGTTGATTGACCCCACAGAAGGGAAGATCACCATGGACGGGATTGATATTACCGCCGCCAAAGGGGCTGAGTTGCGTCATATCCGACGGCAAATTGGTATGATCTTTCAACATTTCAACCTGGTGAAACGCTCTTCGGTTATGACCAACGTGTTAAGCGGCAGGTTGGGTTATCTAAACTCCTGGAGCTCCACACTGGGATATTTCCCCCATGAAGAGAAGGAGCGCGCGCTTGCCGCGATGACGCGGGTCGGTATTGCGGATAAAGTTCACAGCCGGGCTGACGCGCTTTCAGGAGGGCAGCAGCAGCGCGTTGGCATTGCCCGTACGCTCATGCAGGAACCCAAGCTGATCCTGGCGGATGAACCGGTTGCCAGCCTTGACCCGGTGCTGGCGCATTCGATCATGCAATATATCGAAAAGTTAAATGAAGAAGACAATGTAAGTGTTATTTGCAGCCTCCATTATCTGGATCTCATTCAGCGCTACGCGGAACGGGTGATCGGCTTGAAAGATGGGGTCAAGGTTTTTGAGGGATTGCCATCTGAAATCAACCGCGCTAAGTTCAAAGAGATTTATGGCGAAGAAGCGCAGGATATGCGCGCCACCGCTCTTGTTTGACACTCATGAAAGAAAAAACATCTCGCTCCAGATTGGTCTCGATTTTTCTTTCTGCCCTGGTACCTGGACTGGGACAACTCATCCAGAAAAAATATCGTGCTGCGATCGCCATTTTCCTGGCGGTTGCAACTTCGATTGCTGTTGTGGCGTGGTATGGTAAACCCGCCTGGTACATTCTGCCCGCGCTTATATGGTTGTGGAACATTTGGGACGCATCTTCGCTGCCCGGGGGAAAGAACGCTGTTCTCCCGATACTCCTGTGGCTACTCATGGCGTACGGAATTGGCGGGCAGGTAACCGAGTTTAATTTACGCGCGCTGGTCGAAAACTCAAAACGTTCGAAGGATATCGTCAGCGCTATGTTCCAGCTGGATTTTACCCAGCCCAAAACCGAAAAAAAGGAAGGGTTTACCGATATTCAGTCACCCTGTTCAGCCACGCCTCCTGTTCCAGACAGGACGGTGAACGGGGTGCGGGTGTACGTGGTTGAACCTTGCGCCACTGTGAACCAAACGATCACGGTCAAAGGCGAAGGTTTCTGGCCGAACACGCCCACTCTTATTTACTGGCAGAACCCTATTGGCGGTAAAGCGATGGACGCGCAGGTTAAATCAGATGCGCAGGGGAATGTGAGCCTGGAATGGGTGGTCTCTCCCTATGTTCACAGCACCGCGCCGGACCCCACAGTGCCGCAGATTCATCGCATCAAAGTCTCACAGTCTCGCCCCATTGGCGGTATCGAGCTTTCAGACGTGGGCGGCTATGTCGTGCAGGGTATTTACGAGACGCTGGCGCTGGCTTTTCTGTCCACCATTGTCGGCGCGCTCATTGCCATTCCGTTTGGCTTCCTGGCAGCCCGCAACTTGATGACCGGCAACCCAGTGACCACGGCGATCTTCCTGGTCACCAGGACAATCCTCAATATCGTGCGTTCGATCGAGTCTCTGATTATCGCCATCATCTTTGTCATTATCGTGGGTCTTGGACCTTTTCCGGGCATGATTGCCATCACCATTCACACCGTCGCGGCGCTGGGCAAGCTCTACTCAGAGGTAATTGAAGGGATTGACAGCGGACCGATCGATGCGGTGAAGGCAACCGGAGCCAGCTGGCCGCAGGTGGTACGCTACGCGGTTATTCCTCAGGTGGTGCCGACATTTACCGCGTTGACCATTTACCGATGGGATATCAATATCCGTTCTTCCACGATCATCGGTTTTGTCGGTGGCGGCGGTATTGGGTTCTTCCTGTGGCAGTGGATCGTGCTGCAGGATTATCGCGCTGTGGGCACCGCGTTTGTGGCCATCGCGGTGGTTGTGATCATCCTGGACTTCTTTAGCGCCCGTATCAGGGAACGGCTGGTGTGACATGGAGACGCTGAAATCGTTACTGCATTCACTCAAACGGGTGCTCATCATCATCGCCGTGATCGCGCTGCTGGTGCTCAGTATCCGTGTGACCAAACCCGACCTGGTTAAGCTGGTTTCTTCTTTCCCCAAGGCGAAATCGATTATGGGTCAGTTGTTAAGACCTGAGATCCTGGGGCGCGAATCGGAAAAAATCACCGTGGCACAGCTGGTGCCGGTACCCTGCGGCAGCGTCGCGAACCCTGAAGTGCCGGCCAGCGGGCCGCGAATCACCGTCGATCCGCCCTGCGGTAACCCCAAGGACAAAGTTCAGGTAAGGGGATATGAACTGCCTAAGAACGCTGAACTGTCCATTCGCTGGATATTGCCGGATGGCGGGCTGTTAAGTATTAAGAACGCGGTGACGAATGCCAATGGTGAATTGACAGAAACAATGGAATTGCGACCGATCACAGCGGCGGTTGACGGGAAGCCCGCCCAACTGGCGTTTGAAATTACCCTCCCGGAAGGCAAGGTTGTGGCATCTCAGACCTTAAAGGATGTACTGGACGCGATGTTTGTGACCATCTTTATGGCCTTGATCGCCACTACCATCGGCACCATCTTTGCCGTGCCGCTCAGTTTCTTGGCAGCCTCCAATATCACCCGCAAGGGATGGCTTGGCTCGGCTGTTTACTATATTGTCAGGGCTTTCTTGAATATCATACGTTCATACGAGCCGTTGGTGTTGGCCACCATCTTTGCCATGATCGTGGGGTTTGGCAGCCCGTTCGCTGGTGTCATCGCGCTTTCCATTACGACAGCCGCTTCTCTGGGAAAGATGTTTTCAGAATCAGTGGAAGGCATCGACTCTGGCCCTATCGAAGCGGTCACCGCGACCGGCGCAAACAAACTGCAGGTGGTGGTATATGCCGTGGTGCCGCAGATCATCCCGGACTTTCTTTCTTTTACCATTTACCATTGGGATATCAATGTGCGCATCTCTACCATCATCGGTTTTGTCGGGGGGGGTGGAATCGGATATTTCCTCTCGCAGCGCATCAACACGCTGCAGTATTCCCAATCTGGCACAGCCCTGTTGGCGATCATCTTGGTGGTGTGGGCGCTGGACTTTCTGAGCTCTGAGATACGCAAACAGCTGGTATAGACCTTCTTTAAATGAATATCAAAGAGGCTGGTCAGGGTTACCGACCAGCCTCTTGTGAATCACTTGCCAAAGGATATTCCGCATTTATCCAGCCAGGCTTGCGCATTGGGCGCGACATTCCCGGCCACATCCTTCATCACTTCATCCAGCCCAGGGATGGTGATGGGCAGCCCGGAGAAGTCTTTGAACAGGTCGTTGAGGTCCACCGGGATATTGGACAGAAGCCCTTCACCGCTGACCATCCAGGCGGCGAGCTGAAGGTCGAGAAGGTCTTTGGTCTCGGTTTCCGCGGGCAGGTCCTGTTCGCATAAGCATGTGGCGAAATCTTTGTTTTTCCCTTCTTCCAGTTCAGCGACACTGTATGTCTTTTCGGGCGAGGGTAAACCTTTTAGGGCGTCAATGCTGAGGACGAACGGCTTTACAACCGCTGTCTTCCCTTTGTTCAGACTGGTCACGGTGGGTTGAACAACCATCATGCGGCTGCTTTTCTCGTCATCAGCGATGAATACCAGCCCACAAGGGATGAGCACATCGAGTTTGCTGTCGGTGTTGTTTTGGAGCTGTAAGTCGATCGTCCTGCCAGTGAAGGTGCCCAGTCCGACGTTGCCGTGGATGCCGACCACACTCACTTTCCCGTTTTCAACCAGATTAAGCAAGGAATTGGATTCTGCCACCGCTGCTGGTTGAGATCTAAATCGCTGAATAATGGAAGTTAATGATTTTGGCAGCGAACAAGCCACCAGGAGTAGACTGATAAGCGCAAGCGCGATGAACTTAGGTTTCATTATCTTCTCCTTCTTTCAACCCGGGCTGTTTACAATACCCCGGAAAGCTTATAGTACCATATGCCAAAGTATTCCTTTAAAGTCTTGGTCACCGTGGAAATATGCGAGTACGAAGGCAGCAAGTCGAGGATGAATTCAGCAGTGGTTGGGTGGGTGAGGTTATCCCAACTTAGCTGGGTGATGCTGAAATCTACCGGTGCTGGGACGACCGGACAGCCTTGTTTTTCAAAAAGGGCGACCGAGCGCGGCATATGAAACGCCGAGGTCACCAGGATGACTTTTTTAAAGCCATTTTTTTTAATAAGCTCGCAGCTGAACTCAGCGTCTTGCTGTGTATTGAGCGAGGCGTTCTGGATAATCATTTTCTCTCGCGGGATGCCGAGCATCTCCATCAACGTTGCCATGTCATCAGCGGGAGTGGAGGGAGAATCGCCGATAAAGTCAATGTCTCCACCGCTGAGCAAGAGCATTGGTGCTGCTTTTTCCTGGTACAGCTTGATACCGTAAAGCACCCGGTCGGCGGCGGCGTTTAACTCCACCATGGCGCGCGGTTCTATTGCTGGTTCAGTGCCGCCGCCCAGAACAACGATCACATCGGCAGTGGTGTTTTCCGCCAGCGGCGGGTAACGCCATTCCAAAGTCCGCGCGAAGGCTGTGGCGACGTATTTGTTGCCGGCGAGCAGCAGAATGAAGAAAGCCAGGACAAGAAATGTGAAGGCCGCCCGGCGTTTCTTCCAGAAAACAAGGGTCAGGAGTATAAGCAGCGTGACCAGCCCCGCTGGGTACAGGAAGAGGGGAAGGAACTTGGATAAGAAGATGCTCATTTTGCCCTTTCAAAATGGATAATATATATCCAATATATTGACAATTATGTTATGATTAATTCAACGTAATCATAACCTAAAAAGGAGGACGTATGGATTACAACTATGATGGTGGTTTAGGCTTTGGGTACTATCTCTTTCTTTTGCTTGTCAGCGTTTTTTCCATTGTGTGTTTGTGGAAAGTATTTGTAAAAGCTGGAAAACCAGGTTGGGCTGCGATCATTCCAATCTATAACATAATAACTGAATTGGAAATCATCGGCCGTCCCTGGTGGTGGCTTTTGCTCTTATTCATACCCCTGGTGAATATCGTGATTGGGATTATCGTGATTTTCGACCTGGCTAAAGTATTTGGAAAAAGCACGAGTTTTGGGTTTGGCTTGCTCTTCTTGAGTGTCATTTTCATGGCGATTTTAGCCTTTGGTGATGCCAAGTACCTGGGCCCAATCGCCGGCCAACCGGCCGTGTAAACCCCTCCGGCAAACCCACCAATACCACTGTAGCCAAATTAATATTTATCGAATCGTACAAAATAAGAGTCCGAAGAGGACTCTTATTTTGTATATAATTCAAGTAGACATATTCGTTAAGCCCAGCATGACAAAGACTGGATTATAGTAGATAAATATGCCTCCAGATCTTCCGGTCATCCGCACAAAAACGCTTATACCTCGACGCCGCAGCGAAATCCTCTCGCGCCCCAGGCTGCTCGCCGCGCTTGATAATTTGCTGGACCTTAAGCTCTTAATTGTCGCCGCTCCGGCTGGTTATGGTAAAACATCGCTGCTGGTTGATTTTTCACATCACACTCAAATACCAGTCTGCTGGTACGCGCTCGATTCACTGGACAGCGACCTCAAGCGCTTCATCGCGCATTTTATCGCTGCCATCCAGGGGAAGTTCCCCGCCTTCGGGCAGATGGCTTCAGCAGCGCTCGCTGAATTGAGCCAGGATAATTTGAACCTGGACCTGGTGATTTCAGCGATCGTCAATGACGCCTATGAAAACATCAGCGAGCACTTTATCTTCGTTCTGGACGATTACCACCTGGTTCGTGATGTTAAACCTATCGAAGTGTTTATCAACCGCATCATTCAAGAGTCAGCGGAGAATTGCCATTATGTCATCGCCTCTCGCACGCTGCTCACTCTGCCAGACTTGAGCCTGCTGGTGGCGCGCTCTGAGGTGGATGGCTTGAGCTTTGAAGAACTGGCTTTTCTGCCTGAAGAGATCAAGCAGTTGATGGCGGTGAATTATCATCAGTCCATTTCGGACCAAAAAGCCGAGGAAATGATCACGCGTACTGAAGGCTGGATCACCGGCCTGCTGTTGACCGCGCAGGTTTCGCCTAAAGGACCTTACGAACGCAGCCGCATAGAGAAGGTGTCGGGCGTGGGTATCTATGAGTATCTTACCCAGCAGGTCTTTGACCGGCAGCCGCTGGCCATGCAAAGCTTTCTATTGCGCACATCCCTGCTGGAAGAATTTGATGCCAACCTTTGTGAAAAAATCGTGGGTAAAGCGCTGGGGTTAGAGGGGCAAAACTGGGACGAGGTCATTGAGAAAATCCAGCGCGACAACCTGTTTGTGCTGCCGGTAGGGGATGAAACGCTTTTCCTGCGTTACCATCACCTCTTCCGCGACTTCCTGCAGAACCGCATGCGCGTAGAGAAGCCGGAGGAAACACTCCGCATCGAAACTGAACTGGTGGCTTATTACGAAAGTGTGCAGGAATGGGAAAGAGCGATTGCCATTTTGCTGAGGAATGGAACCCCGGAACAACGGGTTGAAATGGTGCGCAAAGCTGCTCCAGCGATGATCCTCAGCGGGCGGTTGGTAACGCTGACGGATTGGTTGAACGCGCTTCCCTTTGACCTGGTGGAAAATAAGCCGGAGTTGGTGTCTATCAGGGGAACGATTGCCATGCTGCGAGGTGATTATGAGGTCAGCCTGGAATTGCTGAGCCGGGCGATCAAGGAGTTGCGCGCAGTGGGCTTCGCAGAAGAATTAGCTGCCGCGCTGATCCGGCGCAGCGCTGTCAACCGCCATACCGGGCATTATGAAAACGCGCTTAAAGACGCCCAGGACGCGATTGAATTGACCAGACCACCCTTTGGCGCTCCTCAAAAATACGCCGAGGCATTGAGAGCGGAAGGGTTGGTGTATTTGCAAACCGGTGAATTGAATGATGCGCAGTGGAAATTACGCGAGTCTTACCGCCGTTTTCAAGACCTGGGACTGGAATCGGACGCCGCGAAAGTATTGATGGATCTTGGGGTGATTTATTCCGCCCGAGCGGATTTTGAGCAAAGCGAAAAATGTTACTCCACTTCACTGGAATACTGGCAGGCGGTGCAAAACCCTCTATGGCTGGCCAATGTCTTAAACAACATCGGCATGATCCAGTACCTGCGCAACCAGTTTGAACAGGCCGTCATTACCCTGGAACGCTCGCTATCTTATTCCAGGTTGGCCAGCCCCAGGATCGAAGGGTATGTACTGACCAGCCTGGGTGATCTGTATCGTGATGTGCGCGCGCTTGAAGAAGCCAGGCAGGCCTATCGCCAGGCAGAAGAGGTGTTGCAGAAAACCAGCGACCTTTCTTTGGATGTTTACCTCACACTGGCGCTGGCGACGCTTGACCGCATAACCGGCTATCTTTCTTCCGCCCAGGAACAAATATCAGCGGCATTAGAAAAAGCGCAAAAAAGCGGCTCGAAGTATGAACACCATCTCTGCCTGCTGGAACAGGCGATACTGGATTTTAAGAACCAAAAACCAGCGGATTTGGCGCATACTTTCGAACAACTGGAAGATTACTTCACCGCGGCAGGCTACCAAATGGAGAGATTTAAGGCGGCGGTGTACCGTAACCTCGCGTCTTTGGTTGAAACAGCCAGAACACACACAAAGCCTATCTTAGATCCTGAAATGCAAAAATCAGAAGGAAGCATGCGCCAGGTTTTAATCCAAATACTGATGGAATTTGGCAGCTATCTGGAGCTCATCAACCCGGAGGATGAACAGTACCCTGTGGTAACGCAATTAAAGTCAGAAGTGGCGGCTTTTGAAAAACATTTAGCGCAAATACATCGTGTGGTGCGCCGGCATTCCTCAGCGGTGGATTTCTCCAACCCCAAGTTAAGCATCAGTGGTTTGGGACGCATGCAGGTGCGGCTGGGGAACCGGGTTGTTACCAACAAGGATTGGAAAACACATACAGTACGCGATTTGTTTTTCTTCCTCCTTTCTCACCCTGAGGGAGCGACCAAAGAAGAGGTTGGGGCCGCATTTTGGCCAGACGCAGACCGTGATACGGTGAAACTGCGGTTTAAGAACTCGATCTACCGGTTGCGCCGGGCAGCGGGCAGCGATTGCATTGCCTTTGATGATGATATCTACCGGTTCAATCGCTCAATGGATTATGAATATGATTTGGATACGTTTATGAATGAGCTGGAAAACGCCAAAAAGGCGCAAAGCACGGAAGAAAAAATCGAACATTTGCGCGCGGCGGTCTCTTGCTATCACGGTCCTTTCTTGCCCAAATTAGACCAGGAATGGGTGCTCATCGCGCGCGAAAAATTTCACACAACCTTCTTGAACGCAGCGCAGGCGCTCATCAATCTCTATATGAAAGTTGGCAAGTATTCACAGGCAGCCACCCTTGCCAACAGGGCGCTTGAGGAAGATAATTACAACGAATCCGCGTACCGTTCTGCGATGTTGGCCTACTCTGCCATGAATGATCGTTCTGCGGTGGCCAGGCAATTTGAAAGGTGCAAGCTTGTATTGAAAAAAGAACTTGACATTGAACCCTCGCCACAGACCGTCAAGTTATTCCATTCATTAATGCAACAGTAAGCATTTATCCAGCCAAATTGAAGATCAAATGAGAAAGAGGTGAATATAAGACCATCTCTGAATTTTGGTGTTTAACAAGTCAGGATAGCTCCCTGAAGTTAAGAGTCGATTATGCATCCTGTTTTGCATCCTGCCTGCAGGCATAATCATCAGGTAAAGTAAAAAAAACGACTAATCATTTAAGGAGTCTCTCATGAAAACCATTTCCAACAAAGCAAGGTTCGTCTTCTTCGTGCTCGTGCTGGTGCTGTTCACCCTGGCGGCGGGCGCCCCTTTCGCCACCGGCACTGTTGGCGGATAGATCCATCTCAATCGTCCTGGCTGCTGCAAGCCTGTGTGCTTTTAGCGCCGTCCTGACAAAATGATAAGAGTAAAAAAGGAGTCTCTCATGAAAACCATTTCCAACAAAGCAAGGTTCGTCTTCTTCGTGCTCGTGCTGGTACTGTTCACCCTGGCAGCGGGCGCTCCTTTCGCCACCGGCACTGTTGGCGGATAGCCGACAATAAATGATCCTGGTCGTCGCAGTACTGGTTGGTTTAGCCGCCGGGCTGTGCAGGGCGAAATATGGTAAAAGGGAATACAGGGGCTATGACCTTAAAGCGGCTGGATTGGTCTTACTGGCTTTCATTCCCCAGGGCTTCATTTTCTTTTTGCCATCTACCCGAACCCGCATCCCCGATGAAACGGCTTCCTTCCTTTTCATCATTTCACTGGTTGTACTGATCATATTTTCGCTCTTTAATATCCGTAAACCCAGTTTTTGGCCAATCACCGGCGGTTTTTTGCTGAACGCGCTGGTCATCTTGCTCAATGGCGGCTGGATGCCGATAAGCCCAGAGATGGTGCAACGGCTGCTGCCAGATTCAACAGCAGGCGACTGGATGGTGGGCGAGCGCCTCGGCTACAGCAAAGATATCGTCTTGCTGCCTGAGAACACCCGCTTGTGGTTTCTGAGCGACCGCTTCTCTTTACCCGATTGGATCAACTACCAGGTGGCGTTCAGCCCAGGCGATATCATCCTCTTTGTGGGAATCGTCTGGCTGCTCTGGTCGCTGGGTGGACCAAAGAGTGTAAATGTCTAGGAGAATAAAATGAGTAACATATTTCACGATTACCATCATCACGATGAAACCGTTGTGCAAAAAGAACGCGAATACAGCCGCATTCTCACTGCAGCAGTTGTGAATGAAAAATTCCGCAGATTGCTATTAACAAACCCCAGCATGGCGATTAAGAAGGGTTTTGCCGGTGAGGCGTTTCACCTTGGCGCCGAAGAAACCCGCAGGATTTCTGCCATCCGCGTTTCCACCCTGGCTGAGTTCGCCCGCCAGATGAACGCAGAAATGACCCGGCCCTCGCTCAATTTAGCGGAGTAGATAGACAACCAACTAATTTTCTACGAACGAAACGATCGTTCGTCATTATTGACTCCCCATCAACAGGGTAAGAGACATGGCACAGACAATTGATGCATTTGCGCGGTATGACAGACGCAGGGAGAGGGGGGTCCCAACTTATCTACAAGAAAAATGGAATGGTCTTTCAGAACTGAACCGCTTCCTGGCGGGTTCAGAGAATCTGGAAGAACTGGCAGTAAGCGCTTCCAGGCGTATCGTTGAGATCCTGGAAGTGGATTTTTGCCAGATTCTTTTAATGGACCTTGACGGACAATGTAATTGCCGCGCGCGTTATTCCGCACGTGAAATGTTGATCAAAAAGAAAGCCTCTCTGGACCCGATTGAGATAGAAAACATCTGCCATAGGTTTTTGGATGCTGAAAACAATACCAGGCTGTTCCTGGGGATGGAACACTTATCGGAAAGAGAACGAAAGAGCCTGGGGATATCCAACGAGGATATATCCTGGATTATTCCCATGCGGGTAGAAACGAACCCAATCGGTGTGCTCATTTTAGGGCAGTCTGCCAGCCAGCAAGAACAGATACTGACGCCTGATTCTTATTACCTGGTGGATCTGATTGCCGACCAGCTGGCGAGCGCGGTCTTTCGCGCCCAAATGAATGAGCGCATCGAGTCTGTATCTATTGAGACCGTCATCGTTTTATCAAAGGCGCTTGAAACCCGAGACCTGCATAGCGCGTCTCATAGCAAGCGCATGGCAGCTCTTTCTGAGCAGCTGGCCAAAGAGTTTGGTTTTTCTGCCCGTGAGACAAGAGAATTGTGCTGGGCAGCGTTGCTGCACGATATTGGAAAAATTGGCGTGAAAGACACAATTTTGAAAAAGAAAGGACCCCTCACTGAAGAAGAATGGGCGATCATTAAAACCCATCCTGAAATTGGCGCGCAAATTGTCCGCGGGGTGACAGGGCTTGAAAAGATAGCGCCGCTCATCCTCGCTCACCACGAGCGCATGGATGGAAAGGGTTACCCCAATGGTCTGCGTGGTGACGAGATCCCTTTGGGGGCGCGTATACTGGCTGTGACTGACGCTTATACAACCATGACGGATGGACGGCCTTATCAAAAGAAGCGCAAGCATCAAGAGGCACTGCAGGAACTGCTTGAACAGGCAGGAAGCGCCTATGACCGTGAAGTGGTGCAATTATTCATTCAATTATTTAATAAGAAAGACAGTCTGGAGTAATTTCTTTATTGCCTTTGCAAGGCATACCTGTTCTTCGCTAAAGGGGGAAATCTGAAATGGATGGCCGTAGGCTTGGGCCATCCATTTTCTTTATCCGGCGCGCGTGTTAGCGGATACGCAACTGCCGGCGCAGTTGAGGGATAACCAGCCTGGCGGCTTTTCTTCCAGCCTCCATAACTTGCGGGACATCCTTGAAGCCCCAGGATGAGTATTGAGACACCTGGGGACGAATGTAACAATCCGATGCGTCTTCAAGCGGAAGAGCGGCGCGAGATTGCATAATGTAGATCATCGACAGCATGATTTCGAAGAGATTTTCCGGTTTCTTGGAGTTTGGTCCACGGTGAGATACATCGCTTGAAATCACGTATCTCGCGCCCATGTCTCTCACCTGTTCAACTGGTAAATTATCCACGATTCCCCCATCTACCAGCAGACGGCCATTGACCTCAACTGGTGAAAACAAGCCTGGAATGGCAGCGCTGGCACGGATGGCGGGCGCGAGCGCGCCACGGTCTAAGATGACCCTTGCGCCGGTGTGAATGTCACAGGCGACCGCGGCGAACGGGATCCTGAGTTCTTGAAATTCGATATCACCAATCTTCTTGCGCAGAAATTCTTCCATGGGCTGTGTATCGAAAATAGAGAGTGAATTCCGGATGGAAAGGCGGAGCAATGTCGGCCAGTTCATCGTGCGAAAGAGGGTTTCAATCTCGCTCAACGGGATACCCGCACAGTAAGCCGCGCCGATCAGCGCCCCGGCACTGGTACCTGCGACCAGGTGCGGGCGAATTCCGTTTTCTTCAAGTACTTGCAGCACGCCCACGTGCGCAGCGCCAAAGGTGGCGCCGCCGCTCAAGGCCAGGCCGATGACCTTTTTCGGAAACAAGGTTTTTACCTTACTCAACAACTCGCTGATTGGGTTCATATCAATATTGTATACGTGGGATTGGCGTAAAAATTTCAAACTGCGGCTGGGGCAAAATACGGTTAACCAGTGATCAGGCGGAACAGGTTGTTGACCAGGTGAGGTTGGTCCTTAATAGTCACCTTACAGACCTGGGCATCTGACCAGCGCGCAAGGGCTCTTTCCAGCAGCGCGGGGCGAATGGTCACCAGCGCCACCAGAAAACGCCGCGAGTCGATGGCGAAGAACCCCTTGGTCAGCCCCTCGTTTCGGTCGAACTCGAGCGGGCCCATTTCGTCAACAAAAAGGATGTCGCAGGGAACCGCCTCTGAAAGAAGGTGATTTCCCCAATCCAGCGTATCTTCGAAAAAATGCCATCTTAGTCCAGATGCTTCTGGAGAATCAAGCGCGGCTGGCACTGCCAGTCGCTTGCGTTCAGCGCTCCGGGCATCCATTAATTCGATGGCGATCTTCTCCCCGTTAACCATCACCGGGGGGCTCAGCACCCCGCGTGAGTTTAAGGTCAGGCCGGTAAGTTTCTCCCTCAGTTTAAGGAGCGCGGTGGTTTTACCGCTGCCTTTTTCAGCGCTCAGCAGGATTATTTTGGCCATTCTGTTCTCCACCAAGACGTTCAATGGATTTTACAACACGCAACCCATCCACCTGGAGCACCTCCACCCGCGTACCGTATGTGCGGCTCAGCGTTTCTGTGGTGAACACCTCTTCCAACGACCCGGTTTCCAGGACTTGCCCGGCGCGCATTAAAACCAGCTTGTCGGCAATCAAGGCAGCGGCTTCGGGGTCATGCGTGCTGAAGACCAGGGTCGTGCCTGCCCTGCGCAAGCGGTCCATTATTTGCAGGGTGATATTTCGATTGGCGAGATCCAGGTGAGAGGTGGGTTCATCCAGCAATAGCACGCGGGGCTGCTGGCATAGAGACCGGGCGAGCAACACCAGTTGCAGTTCACCACCGCTCAGGGCGGGGATGGGGCGGTTTTCAAGATGCGACACCCCTACCTCTTTCAAGGATTGACGGGCGATTTCAGTATCTTTTTCAGCGGGAATTTCTAGCGGGCCCAGGTAAGGAGCCCTGCCGAGCGTTACATACTCCAGGGCGGTATATTCAAATGGGATGTACTCTGTTTGCGGCACCAAGCCGATATTCTGGCTGAGTTCATGACGGGAATAATGATTGAGTGGTCTGCCTTGCAGGTGGATGGAGCCTGTGAGCGGAGTTTTAAGCCGCAAGAGCAGGTGCAATAAAGTGGTTTTTCCTGCGCCATTGGGCCCCAGGATAGCGGTAACCGTTTGGGGGAGGATTTCAAACGAAACCTGGTGAACAGCCGCGTTGCCTACCGGGTTGTACGAAAAGGACAGATCGTTGACCTGGATCACCGCTGGTTTCATCTTGCGATCCTCATGGAACGAGAAGTCATCATGATCAAGAAGATGACAGCGCCGATGAGCGAGGTGATAATTCCCAGCGGCACTTCGCCGGTGGTCAGCACCCTGGCCAGGTCATCGCAGATGATGCCAAAGACTGCGCCTAATGACATGCTCACCGGTATGAAGGAGGCCGCGTTGGCACCGGCGATGCGCCTGGCAATGTGGGGGATGATCAAACCGATCCAACCCACGATGCCCGCTACGGAAACCACCACAGCGGTAATCGCCACGCTGGCTGCCAGCAGCAAGGTGCGTTCGCGCCCTACCGCCACTCCTAACGAAAAAGCGGTCTCGTCGCTCAACGAAAGCAGGTTCAAGCGCCAGCGCATGAGGTAGATAATGACCAGACCGATAACCACCACAGGCAGGATATACCATAGATCCGTCCAGGTGACAGACCACAAACCTCCCAGCAGCCAGAACACGATCTCTGGCAGCTGAGAGGTGGGGTCTGCCATATATTTAAGGATACCAAGCCCCGCTGAAAAGATGGCTGAAACCGCGATACCTGAGAGCACAAGCCGCAGCACCCACCCGCCAAAACGGATTCGCCGGGCGATGAAATAAGAGAGCAGCAAGCCGATGATGGCGAAACCAGCGGCGCTCAGTTCTACCACCAGCGGCGCGGTTGTAAGGAAGAGGATGCTCAAGGCGGCGCCAAACCCTGCCCCCTGAGTAACCCCCAGGAACCCCGGTTCTACCAACGGGTTACGGAAAAGCATTTGCATCACACCTCCGGCGGTGGCCAGTGACATGCCCAGCAGGGCGGAGGTGATCAGGCGTGGTAACCTCAGGTTATAAACCAGGTTTTGCCCCAGCTGGTCGTGCAGCAACACAGACAGGGGCATTAAGAGCGGTTTTGGGTATCTGCCGATGAATAAAGAGATACCAAGAACAATCAGCGGCGTAACCACGAGCACGAAGGCGGTGAGGTTTTTGTTGTTTTTCAATGCTGCCTGCACAAACCGGGTGATTTTTTATTACCCGCTTACTCTAAAAAACTGCCCTTCACCAACGGCAGAATGCTCTGCTCGATCACAGATTCGCTTAACCCGTAGAAATCCGTGTAGAAGGCCGGAATCTCTTCGTGCATTTTCAAGGATGCAAAACGTTCTGGCTGCAAAATGGTTGCGAGCCAGGTCAGGCCCAAGGTCCAGCGTGAATCTGGTTGATCCCAGCTCTGAAAGTCCAATGGAAAGGCGTAGAGTTTCTCATTCTTTACCGCGTCCAGTTGCTGCCAGTTTTCATCTGCTTTCAGCCGGTCAACGGCCTCCATGGCTTTTCCGCGGTAATCAACGACGATGATGATCTCCGGGTTCCAGGCGGCGATTTGCTCCAGTGTAATGACAGACCAGCCCTTTCCCGTCACTTCCTTCCAGACAGGCGCCCCGCCGGCCATTTCGACCAATTGTGTTTGCAAGAAGCCGCCTGTGGGAACACTAAAAGCGACTTCGCCACCTTTATCGGAATATTGGAGGAGCAGGGTGGAAGGTTTTTCTTCTTCAGGGATGACGTTGGTGATATCGGCGATTTTCGCGCGCGCCTGGTCATAGAGGGTCACCAATTGCTCAGCGCGCTCAGTGTTACCGAAGAGTTTTCCAAGGGTGCGCATATCCTGGTTGATCGTTTCGGGCGTTTCCAGATCAAGGTACACCACCTTGATGCCAAGCAGCTCAACCTGGTCTCCTAGTTGTTCTTTAAGGTATGACTTCATCAATACCAGGTCGGGGTTTGCCGGGGCGATCTGTTCCGGTCCAGCGTCCATCTCAAGCACGATCATGTTATGGCTTTGAGGAAAAGCCGTGTGGATGAAATCCAGTCCGGTTTGAGAACGCAGCTCATACCCGATGATTTTTTCAGGAGCCTCAGGGAAGAGGAAAGCCGCGTCAAGCAACATAAAGGCTGCCTTGCCCACGACCATGATGCGCGAGGGGGGTTGGTCAAGTATAACTTCCCGCCCAAGCGCGTCTATGACCGTGATTTTCTCCATCTCCAGTGGCTCGGTTGGGGCTGGCGTGCTCATGGCTGGCGGAGCTTCTGTGGCTGGGGGTTCAGTGAGAGAAGGTGCGGCGATGGGCGTGGGTGCAGCGCATGCTGCCAGTAAACTGCCGAAAAGAACAAGTACCAGTAAGAATTGAATAGAGTGTTTCATGAATTACCTCACTTTGGTTTGATTTTGATTTTTTCACTCTTGATCCAGAACAACCAATCGATCATGGATTGGATCTGTGAATGGCGAAAACGATTGGTCAGGTCAGCGAAGTCAATGGAGTTGGAAGAACTCTCCCTCGCTGCCAACAAATTTTGCTGCCACGCCTGGCAGAGCTCCAGCTGGCGCTCCACCAGAGAGTCAAGCGCTTCAGGCTCGTATTGAGAGAGAAAGAATAATTGCAGGAAAAAAAAGTGGCGGAAATCACGCGGGTGCCGCACCGGTTGATGCAGCCACTCTTCGAACAGTTGTTTTCCGGCAGCGGTGAGCGAGTACTGCGTTCTCGCTGGGCGCTGTTCGTTTTCCAACAAACGACCGCTGATCAACCCGCGCCGCTCCAATTTATCCAGTTGGGCGTACATATTTGAAATCTTGATTCCCCAGATCATCCCCGCGCCGTCTGGTTCTGTGAGCTTTCGGTGCAGCTCGTACCCGTGGCACGGTCCAGCCTTCAGGAAACCAAGCAGGGCGTATTCAGAGGCGTTGAGTGGGAGTATTTTAACATTCATAGGATGAATATTCACTAATTGAATAGGTAAATCATAACATATTGAATTTCGTTTGTCAATAAAACCGGGATATAATGTGCAGACCAAAACAAACAGGGAAAGGAAATTTTCATGACAAACCAGAGTATTGATCTAGCGCAACTTTTTGGCAGCGTGGTTTCGACGCTGGACCAGCATAAGGCGGCTTTAAACCAGGCGGATACCTACAACCACAATCACGGCGATAACATGGTGGAGATCTTCGAGGTAATCACCCAGGCGATGAAAGCGAAGAGCAACGCCACTCCGGCTGAACAACTGGCTTACGCCAGCCAGCTGCTGCAGGCCAAGAGCCAGAGCAGCTCCGCAAAACTTTATGCTCAGGGATTGCAAGACGCCTCTGCTCAGCTGGGGGGCAAGAAAACCCTTACCACCAACAACGCGCTGACCTTGCTACAGGCGTTAATGGGAACCCAGAAAAAGGTCACCCCGCAAACACTGCAAACGCAGGCCAGAAAAACCTTTGAACAGCAACCCTCCGGGCAATCAGCAGGCGGCGACCTGTTGGGTTCGCTGCTCGGCGGGCTTGCCGGCGCGCAGCAGACTCCTTCAGGCGCTGGCGCAGGCGGCGACCTCTTAGGCTCGCTGCTCGGCGGACTTGCCGGCGCGCAACAGGCGCCCGCAGGCGCCGGGACAGGTGATGACCTGTTAAGCAGCCTCCTCGGCGGATTAACGGGCGCTGCTGCACCAAGCGGTTCAAAACCGGTTAAGATCGACACCGCGCAGCTGCTGAAAGCCGGCATGGCTTACATGCAGGCCAAACAATCCGGCAGCAGCGACATCAACGCTCTTTTGAGCGCCTTAATGGCTGGAAGCCGCATGGGCACGCAAAATTATCGCACCCAATCTGGCACTCTGGTGGCGAACTCTCTCTTAAAAGCCCTCGCCCAAATGAGCCAATAATTTACAGGCCTGACCTGTCTTTGCACCCAAATACTGGTTCCCGCCAGCTCATTGAGTTGACGGGAACTTTCGTTCCATTTCAAAACGTTTATAATAGGCGCGGTAATACATAAGCGCCGTGTTTCAAGAATGATGAGGTTATTTTTCAGGAGCAAGCGTGACCTTGCAGCGACACACACCCGTTGAAGCCAGCCAGGCCGGTAAAGACCACCTGTGGCTGCAAATCAGCTCGTTGCCGTACTTTCGCGCTCTTTTAAGGGCGGTGGAAGCGAGATTCTATGAGAACATTGACCTGCCTGCCCCAGCGCTGGACCTGGGCTGCGGTGATGGGCACTTCGCCTCTCTGGCTTTTAACCGTGCGCTTGAGGTTGGCCTGGACCCCTGGGAGAAGCCTTTACGTGAAGCCGAAACGCGCGGTGTGTATCAGCAGGCGGTACTGACGAAAGCGAGCGAGATCCTGTACCCTGATGCGTATTTTGCCAGCGCGGTGAGCAATTCCGTGCTGGAGCATATCCCGGCGCTTGAACCTGTGTTCGCGGAACTGGGGAGGGTGTTACGCCCGGGAGCGGTGTTCGTTTTTTGTGTACCCAATCAGCGCTTTTTGGGTGCGCTCTCCATTGGCCGTTTCTTCGATAACCTGCGTCTGCGATTTTTAGGTGACCTTTACCGGCGTTTTTTCAACCGCATTTCGCGGCATCATCACTGTGATGACCCCTCTACCTGGCGACAACGCCTGGAAGGCGCAGGCTTTGAGCTGGTGGACTGCTGGGATTATTTCTCCCCGCGCGCGTTGCGCGTGCTGGAATGGGGACATTATTTCGGTCTACCATCGCTGCTCACCCGCCTGTTATGGGGCAGGTGGATAGTTGCGCCCTGGAAATGGAGCCTGTTCTTCACCCGTTTGATCACCATAAAAGCGTACAACGAAGCCTCCATACAGGCAGAGGGTGTGTACACCTTTTATATAACGCGGAAGAAAATTGAGAATTGATGATGGATGAACCCAGCCTTCTGGACTACCTGAAAAGCCAATTGAACTTACACCGCCTGTTCAGGGGCGAGAAAAGCCCGCTGGTTGCGTCTGACCTGCCCAGCGCGGAGGAGGAGGAGCCTGAGCCAATAAAGCGCAGGTTCATCCTGGCGTCGCTGCCGTGGCGCTCACTGCTGGCGCTGGGCCTGGCTTTGACCGGTCAACGTTTCTTTGAGCCGGGAGCGACACTGCCCAGACTGGGGATTGGTTTCTATCTGGTTGCAGGAGGGTTGCTTGTCGCGGCACTGCTGAAAGGCGAGTGGACGACGCCGGAAGCGAAGCGTTTCAATCAACCCCTTTCGGCTGCCACTGCGCGGAAGACACCTCTGTTCATCTTCTTGCCTTTGCTGGTTATCACCTTTTTGGCTTTTGGCGGCAACCGTTTTACCACTGGCGGACTGGTGTTGTGGGCGGCTACGCTGATTACCGGGTTATGGGCTTTCTGGCAGCGCGAAGAAAATGGATCTGTTTGGGCAAAAATCAGGCAACAAACCGCGGGCTTTTTCCGGGGAGGTCATCTCCTGCTGCAACTGAACTGGTGGCACCTGCTCGTGCTGGCGGTTTTCATTCTCAGCGCCTGGTTCCACCTCAACCAGCTCGGCACGGTTCCATTGGAAATGACCAGCGACCACGCGGAAAAGCTGCTGGATGTCAACGACATCCTGCATGGCAATTACTCGATTTTCTTTCCCCGTAATTCAGGCCGTGAACCGCTGCAGTTTTACCTCAGCGCTGCCCTGGTAAAGTATTTCGGTCAGCCGCTGGGCTTTACCACGCTCAAGCTGGGAATGGCATTGGCGTTCTTGGGCTCACTTTATTATGTCTACCGCCTGGGAGGTGAAGTAGGGTCCCGATGGACCGGCCTGCTGGCCATGCTGCTGGTGGGTTTTTCATCGTGGGCCAATATCCTTGCGCGTTCAGGGATGCGCCTGGTGCTGACGCCAGTTTTTGTTGCGCCAGTGTTATTCTATTTACTGAGGGGGTTGCGCCTTTCGCGGCGCAACGACCTGTTGGTCGCGGGTATTTTCCTGGGTTTTGGATTGCTGGGTTATTCTGCTTTCCGCATCATGCCGCTGGTGGTCCTGTTGATTTTCCTGGTTTTCACGCTCACTTATCGCCAACCGAAGCAAAAAGAAGGCATAGCCGCCGGGCTGGCTTTGGTAACCCTGTTCGCCGTTGTGGGCGCGCTCCCGCTGCTGCGCTTCGCCTTCCAGTACCCAGAGCTCATCGCCATGCGCACCGTTACGCGCATGACCGGCGCTGAACAGGCGCTTGCCGGGCCATTAGGAGTGATATTCCTGCAAAATCTATGGAATGCCATTTTGATGCCTTTTTGGCGCGATGGCAATACCTGGGTCATATCTGTAACCGGAAGACCAGCGCTCGACCTGGTTTCCGCCTCTCTTTATTTATCAGGGGCGGTGATATTACTATTTGCATGGTTTAAGCAACGCGCCTGGCAGTACCTGGCGCTGCTGTTCTCTATCCCGCTGCTGATGTTGCCGTCGATACTGGCGCTGGCTTTCCCGATCGAAAACCCATCCTTAAGCCGGGCGGGAGGCTCGCTTATCCCCATTTTGATCGTGGCTGCCATAGCCCTGGAAGGCTTGTTGAGGGGTCTATGGCATACATCCAGGGGCTGGTTCGGCAGGGCGTTGGTGGTGGCACTGGGGGTGGGTCTATTACTGGTTTCAGCCCAGCAGAACTATGACCTTGTTTTTCGCCAGTATCGCTTGCAGTATCAAGACGCCACCTGGAATTCAGGGCAGATGGGCGCCATTGCGCGCGCGTATATCCATTCCATTGGCAGCACCGATAGTGTGTACGTGGTGGCGGTTGCCCATTGGGTGGATACGCGCCTGGTGGCGATGAACGCGGGAGTTTTTGACCGTGATTACGCCATCTGGGCGGATGATCTTGAACTCACCCTGGGGCAGGCGGGCCCTAAACTCTTCTTTGTGAAGGCGGATGACACCGCCGGGATGAGCCGGCTAACCGCCCTCTACCCGGAGGGGTTTGGGAATTATCATTCTGGAATGGCGGATGGCCGGGACTTTTACACTTATCTGGTATCGCCGGCGCTTAGCGGGGGTTTTCAGCAATAGCCTGGCGCTTTAAGTGCACAAAGTATTGATACCGGTCGCCACGGTACAGGATCTTGACGTATTCGACTGGCGTGCGCTCCTGCGAGAACAGCACGCGTTCGTTGAGCAGCAGCGGCGCGCCGGTGGCCACCTGCAGCAGCCCGGCTTCTTCAGGGGTGGCGAGGGTAACTTCCAGTGTTTCATCTGCTTCCGTGGGGATGATGTGAAATTTCTCGCTCAGGATGCGGTAGAGTGAGCCCGCCTTTTCCATCTCCTGCATGGTGATCTCCTGCCCGGGAGCCAGCGACAGATAGGATGTTTGCAGGCCGATGGGGGTGCCGTCAGCCAGGCGAACGCGTTCAATACGGTGGACCAGGCTGCCGGCTGGAAGTTCCAGGCGCTGCAGCACGCGTTGTGGTGGCTGCATAAGCTGAAGGCTGCGAATTATCTGCCCGGGTACCAGGCCGCGCTTGACCAGGTCTTCTGAAAAGCTGGTCAGCTCCATCCAGCCCTTCTGCAACTTCTGTGGTGAGACGAAAGTGCCACGCCCGTGTTCGCGGTAAAGATACCCCTGCTGAACCAGGGAGTTGATGGCTTCGCGGATGGTGGTGCGGCTGATATTGTAAAGCACTTCCAGCTGGCGCTCTGAAGGGATGGGGGAGCGCGGTGCCCATTCGCCATCTTCAATATTTTGACGTAAAATAGAAGCGAGTTGAAAATACTTGGGCACAGCGGTAAATGGATCGATCGTTCTTGACATTTGTTCTTAAAGTGGTATGATGGAAATAACTGGTAATGTGGTCACTACCAGTACTATTATCCGATATTTTGGTTGAGAAGTCAAGTGTGGAGTATCGCCCTCGATGAGCCAGGTCTCCGAAAATGACATCCACGAAATCGTTGTAAGGGTTGTACGCCAGACCCTCGGCGCGAGCGCGAGCGCTGGCGGTGCTCTTTCAGGGCGTTTAACCGACAAGCCGACCACACCCCTCCCGTTCGCTGAAAAACCCGAAACGCAGCCTTCAATAGAAAAACGGGTGGTGGCGATTGGAACCGATCATGGCGGCGTGGAGTTAAAAAAGGTTCTCATCCAGGAAATTTCACACATGGGTTTTAAAATTATGGATTGCGGCACGAACACGAGCGACCCTGTGGATTACCCGGATATTGCCCTGGCAGTGGCGCAGCAGGTTGCGCAAGGCGCAGCCTGGCGTGGCGTGGTGATTGATGGCGCGGGCATTGGTTCTTGTATGGCGGCCAATAAAGTGCCGGGGGTGAGAGCGGCTTTATGCTATGATTACGCTACCGCGGTGAACAGCCGCGAGCATAATGACGCCAACGTGCTCACGCTTGGCGCCGGGTTGATCGGTGTCAACCTTGCCAAACAGGTGCTCAAAACCTGGCTGACCACTGAGTTCGGCGGCGGCAGGCACGTCAGACGTGTGGATAAGATCATGGAGATCGAGAAGAAATACCTTGGCGGGAAAACAGCATGACACCTGATATCAAGACCGTTGAGACCCTGGTTGAGATCATCACCCGCGAAGTGCTGCTGGCGATGATCGAACAGGAGGAGAGACAAAAAAATCCTCCTGGCGCCACCTGCGTGGTGGAGGTCGCCAACGGGGTAAAAGTGAAAACCTGTTTTGATAATGCCGGGCATGTGATCAGCGCTGGCGCTGAACGCCTTACCTCGACGGTCGGAGTCATCCCTGGGGATAGCGCGCTGGCGGGGATGATCGATCACACCCTGCTTAAGCCGGACGCCACCAGCGACAAAATCGCGCAGTTGTGTTTTGAAGCCAAAAAGCATCATTTCGCTTCTGTGTGTGTCAACCCCACGCATGTAAAACTATGCGCTGACCTGCTAAAAGATAGCGATGTGAAGGTGTGCACAGTCATCGGTTTTCCGCTGGGCGCGACCTCACCCGAGGTCAAAGCATTTGAAACGCGTAACGCGCTGGAAAATGGCGCGACCGAGATCGATATGGTGTTGAACATAGGCGCGTTAAAAGCAGGCGATACCAACCTGGCTGCCAGAGATATACGCGGTGTGGTGGAGGTGGCGCACGCGGCCAACGCGCTGGTGAAGGTGATCATCGAAACCGCGCTGCTCACCGATGAAGAAAAGGTGATTGCCTGCCTGTTGGCCAAGGAAGCCGGGGCAGATTATGTAAAAACCTCAACCGGGTTCTCGGGCGGGGGCGCTACCGTGCATGATGTCGCGCTGATGCGCCGCACGGTTGGACCATCGCTGGGGGTCAAGGCTTCAGGGGGCATTCACACCCACGAGGAAGCTGAAGCCCTGGTGGCGGCTGGAGCCACACGCATCGGCGCCAGCGCCGGGGTGAAGATTATCCGGGCGGACCAAAGCGAGACCAAACCGCAGATTGCCGCACCCGAGGGGAAGGCCTATTAGGAGGAACTCATGCTTATTGCCAGAGTGATCGGCACAACCGTCTCAACGGTGAAGGATGAAAAACTGACCGGGCGCAAGCTGCTCATTGTCCGCCAGACAGACGAGCATGGCGAAGCGGTTGGTAAGCCATTTGTGGCGGTGGATACTGTTGACGCTGGGGTGGGAGACCTGGTGCTCACCGCGGCGGGCTCGAGCGCCCGCCAGACTGCGATCACCAAAGATACCCCGGTAGATACGGTGATCATGGCGATGATCGACACGCTGGAGGTCGACGGGGTGGTTACTTTCCGCAAGAGCTGAGGGAACAATGCCGGACCTTGACCAGGACCTTCTCTCGATTCAAGAAGCGCGTAACCTCGCCACCCGGGCGTTCGAAGCCTGGAAGACGTGGGCGAAAGCTTCACAACAGGATGTGGACAGGGTTTGTGCTGCCATGGCCGCCGCTGCTTTTAACGCCGCTGACCGTCTGGGTCAAATGGCACACGAAGAGACCGGTTACGGCATTCCGGCGCATAAGCGCCTTAAGAATGAATTCGCTGCCAGGAATGTATGGGAAAGTATTAAGGATATCAAGACAGCCGGCGTCATTCACCATGACCCGGAAAAACGTATTTACCAGATTGCCTGGCCGATGGGCGTGATTGCTGGTTTGACCCCCAGTACCAATCCGACTTCTACGGTCATCTATAAAATACTCATCGCGGTTAAAGCGCGCAATGCCATTGTCATTGCACCGCACCCCTCCGCGGCGCGGTGCAGTTATGAGGCCGCCGCGTTAATGGTAAAAGCGGCTGAAGAGAACGGCGCGCCGCCGGGTTTGATCGCCTGTATGCAGTACGTCAGTCTGGCAGGAACGCAGGAACTCATGGGTCACAAGTATACAGCGCTTATCCTGGCTACCGGCGGCACGCCAATGGTGCGCGCGGCGCATTCAACCGGCAAACCTGCATATGGCGTAGGACCCGGCAATGTGCCGGCTTATGTGGACCGCTCCGCTGACCTGGAGAAAGCCGCCCGCTATATTACCGCCAGTAAAGCTTTCGATTGCTCCACCATTTGTGCCACTGAACAGGCTGTGGTGGCAGACCGGCCGATCGCGCGTTCTTTGCAACGGTTGATGGAGCAGGAAGGCGCGTATTTTGTTGATAAGGCGCAGACTGACCTGCTGCGAAGGCTGCTCTTCAATTCAGAAGGCGTCATGGTTCCTGCCACGGTGGGTAAACCAGCGCCTTACCTGGCAGCGCTGGCAGGCTTTGATGTACCCGCAGGAACGCGTGTGCTGGTGACCAGGCTGAACCGCGTGGGCAAAGAAGAAGCGCTTTCTCGTGAAAAGCTCACCACCGTCCTTGGCTGGTATGAAGCGGATGGCTGGGAAGCCGGCTGTGAACGCTGCATCGAATTGATCCAGTTTGGCGGCAGGGGGCACAGCCTTGTGATTCACGCCACTGATGAAAAGGTCATTATGGCGTTTGGGCTCGAAAAGCCGGTTTTCCGCATCGCGGTGAACACCATGTCGACGTTGGGCGCCATTGGTTTAACCACTGGTGTTTTCCCTTCACTCACGCTTGGGGCTGGCGGGGTGGGCGGATCGATCACTGGGGATAACGTTACCACCTATCATCTTTTCAACGTGAAGCGCCTGGCTTATGAAATTACCTCACCCCCGCCCGCCGCGCTCTCCGCTGGGTCCGCTACACAGGAGACGAGCACCCGGTTAGTCGAGCAGGTTGTGCGGGATGTGGTGCAGGAAATACTAAAAAATACCTAAATTTAGATAGAGAAAGGATGTAGAAATGGCATTAGATACAGCATTGATCGCGTTAGGAATGGTTGAGACCAAGGGGTTGGTCGGGGCAGTGGAAGCTGCCGACGCCATGGTCAAGGCAGCGAATGTCGTCCTCATTGGTTCGGAATACGTGGGCGGCGGTTTTGTGACCGTAATGGTGCGCGGAGACGTAGGTGCGGTAAAAGCGGCTACAGATGCCGGCGCAGCGGCTGCCAAACGCGTGGGCGAGCTGGTTTCGGTGCATGTCATTCCACGCCCGCATCAGGATGTTGAAATGATCCTGCCACAGAGCACCAAAGGCAGCATTGGCGGTCGCGGGTCTGAGACCAAAAAGTAAACCGGGTTTCAACCTGTGACAACCTTAAAATGGCAGACCGCGGGGGCTGACCCGGAGGGTTGGCTTTCGCGCGCGGAAAAAGTCATTCATCTCAACCCGGATGGCAGAGCCCCATCTCTGACCGCGCCGCCTGAAGGGAACCTGCGCGTGGGCGTGGACCTGGGAACAGCGTATACCGTGCTGGTGGTACTGGACGAAGCGGGAAATCCGCTTGCCGGTGAATACCAGTTCGCCCAGGTAGTGCGCGATGGATTGGTGGTGGATTTTTTTGGCGCGGTAAATCTGCTGAAAACACTGAAAGACAAAGCCGAACGGAGGATTGGCCGACCGCTCACCCGGGCCGCCAGCGGCTACCCACCGGGAGTGCCGCGTGCCGAGGTGCGCGCGACCACCCATGTGGTGGAGGCTGCCGGTATGGTCTGTGAGCGTCTGGTAGCGGAACCTGAGGCAGCCAACCAGGTTTTGGGAATCCACAATGGCGTGGTGGTGGATGTTGGCGGCGGTACAACGGGTATCGCGGTGCTGGAAAATGGTAAGGTGGTGTATACCGCAGATGAGGCTACCGGCGGGACGCATTTTTCATTGGTCATTGCCGGGGCCACCGGTTTGAGCTTTGACCAGGCAGAGGCTCTAAAAAAGACAACCTCTGAACAGGCCGGCCTTTTCCCCTTGGTGCGGCCAGTAATGGAAAAAGTGGGCACCATTATTGCACGCCATCTCCGTGGCAGCGCGCCTGAGTCCATCACCCTGGTAGGTGGCACGGCGCTCTTCCCGGGCATGGCTGAGGTTGTTCAGCAGGTTACAGGCATTCCGACCCGGGTGCCAGCGCACCCCATGTTCATTACCCCGCTGGGAATCGCGCTTTCGGATAACGATACTGATCCAAGGAGGCAGGATGGCTGAGGATTTTTCATTACGATGTTATTGTTTCATTGACCGCATGCAGGCACAATACGCCGCTTTTGTGGGCACCATCACCCAAGGAGACCTGCCGGTGGAGGGGATGGCTGCGCTTTATGTTGAGATGGCGCCTGGCAACGAAGTATTCCGCGTTGTGGATATCGCGGTGAAGGCCACGGAAGCCAAACCAGGCGCGCAAATTGTGGAACGCGAATTTGGCATGTTCGAAGTGCATTCTCTCAACCAGGCGGCGGTGATTGAAGCCGGGCAGGTGGTGCTGGACAGGCTGGGATTGAACAAAGAAGACCGCATTAAACCTGAAGTGGTTTCGACGCAAATCATCACGCGCATTGATCCCTACCAGTCGCAACTTATCAACCGCTTTCGGCGCGGCAGTATGCTGGTGCCGGGAGAAACGATGCTTGTGCTGGAATGTGCTCCGGCTGCTTACATTAATTATGCGGTTAATGAGGCTGAAAAAAAGGCGAATATTAAAATCATCCATGTCTCTTCGGTCGGCCGATTTGGCCGAATGTGGCTGAGCGGCAGCGAGGCGGAGATCATTAACGCCCGAAATGCCGCCACCAGCGCGCTCGAAAGCCTTGAAGGGATCAAAGGGTAGCGTAGAAAAAAAGCAGGAGCGAGTGATGCCGAAAATATTTTTTACAGAACGTGATATAGAAGAAATGGCTGCCCGCGGCGAAATGTTCCTGGAGGTCAGCGACGAAGTGGTGTTAACCGAACTGGCGTATGAAAAAGCTCAGTGCCTGGGCGTGCGCCTGCACCAGACAAATTCGCTCCCTCCCGCCGCGCCGATACGTCCTTACCTGGCGCAGGCAGTAAATTCCTGCCCTGAATGCAGCACATCGCAGAAACCCGCCGAAGCTGAACTGAGGAAGCGCATCCGCGATGCGGTGGCCGCCCGGCTGGGCACACAGGTAGACCCGGCGCTGCTGGAGACGATTATTACCCGTGTGCTGAACAATGTGGGGATGAAGTAACCCATGCTTTTTGGTCGCGTCCACGGTACGGCTGTTTGCACGATCAGAGTTCCGGGCACGGAGGGCTTGAAGTTCCTGATAGTCCAACCCTTAAACTGTAAGCTTGAACCGCTGGGCCCCTTACAGGTGGCGGTCGACGTGGTGCAGGCGGGAGTGGGAGACCTGTGCGTGATGGTGCGCTCGCGTGAAGCCTCTCTGGCGATGCCGGAGGTGAAGTTTGTGCCGGTTGACCTGGCGCTGGTGGGCATTGTGGATGAGTTGAGCGTAAAACCTGATGGCGTATTTGACCTGGTGATGCCGAGAGGCACTTGCGAGTACACTTAGGCGGATTATGATTCTGGCAAAGGTCGTCGGAACTGTGGTTACCACCATCAGCCACCCACACTACAAGAATCGCAGGCTGTTGGTGGTTCAGCCATTGGTCACGGAGGGCGAGAGCAGCGAGGAAGATTTTATCGCCATTGACAACACGCACGCTGGTATTGGCGACACTGTGCTTGTCAACCGCGAAGGAAACGGGGCGCGCCAGGTGCTGAACAACCCTGATGCCTGCATCATCTCGGTGATCGTGGGGATTGTGGATTCAGTGACCATCAACTGACCCCAAGGTTTACAACAACAGAAGAGCGGGTATGCGCGAGTCGATTGGTCGATGGCGCTGACATGCCAGGCGACCAGACGGCTCGAGATTGGCTTGCCCGCGGAAGCTGCGTATACCTGCCGGGTTTCCAAGACCCTGCGATCTCACAAACCAACCTACGCTACGCGCCGGGCGAACTGAACGAGGGGTATTTGCCTTCGAAGCGGGCTGTATAAAAAACAGGATTCCATAAGGAATCCTGCTCTTGTAAAACGTCATTGTGTTATTTTTTGTAATTCTCAGCCAGGTAAAGCGTGAGAATGCTTCTCTCTTCTTCTGTCAGGTTGGCCCCTTTGGCGCTCATCCGGGTAACGATGGCTGCCCATTCTTCCGCGGTGGCGGTGGTGTCGGTAACTTTCGCTAGTGTGTGGCAGGAAGCGCAGCGCGAATCAAGCAGTTCCTTGCCATCGATCACTGGCGCCCCAGGCGGTAGTACCTTAGGACCGGGTGCGTCTGTTTGCCCCTGCGCGGTGGCACTGGTTACATCAACTGCAACTTCGGTAGGAGTTGAGGTTTCCACCTCGACAGGCTCTTCAACTGCAGCCGTGGGCGTGTGAACGGCTGCCTTTGCGCAGGCGTTCAAAGAGGTGAGCAGGAGAACCATCAGGATGAAAGAGACAACACGAACCTTCATCGTATCACTCTACCGAATCTTCGATGGGTTTACGGATGGTGACGGTAAATGCCAGCAGAATAACGCCGGCAGATACGAGAATGTACCAGAATTTCGCATAGGCTTCTACGAACGCGGGGTCTGGCACCAGCTGCATACCCAGGAAATAAAATTTATTATAGGCGACGACCCCAGCGAGCATCAGCAGCATGGAGATCCCCACCAACACCCAACTGCGCACGGTAAACGGCGGGGTGCCTTTGGGCTGCTGCGGCAGCGGAGAACCTTTTGATCTGCCTTTCACTTTTCGGCGCTTGAGCGCCAAATCCCTTTCATAGCGCTTTTTTTGACCCCTGAGCATGGCCACGCGCAGGTAAAAAATGACAATGGCGACGATAACGACGATCAGTTCAGTCGAAATTTTACTATTCATTTTTTACGCTCCAATCTATTTTTGATGACCCGCTTAAAGTCTTGCTGGGTGGGTTTCAACCCAATCCCGCGTTCATGGTAATTCCCTTTTGGCGTTACCTCGCCGAAACTGGTGCGATTGGCATGGTCTGTATCATCCTTACGCAGCAGCACGAACATGGTGGAGTTATAAAACCTCACAATAGCGAACCGCCGCTCAGGTTTGGGGACAAGCCCGATAAAATAAGGGTCGCCATCCTCTTTGGGAGAAGGCAAGGTGATGATGATCAGGTGGTTCTTGGAGTCGATCACTTCCTTTGTAAAGGTGAGCCCGGCCGCTGAGATGCGTTTCTCTTCCGGTAATTTATCCCCCAGGAGGTCCCAGTAGAACTTCAGGAATTTCACCCCGTCTTTGTCAAGGTATTTTACAAACCCGTCTGTCTGACTGTGAAACAGGGCGGGCATAGCGTCGAAGGCAAAATTCCATTGATGGCTTTTCTTTTTATCCATTTCCTACTTCCTGTGATGATGATTTTGACCGTTCTGACCGTTAGAACCATAGCGTAATCGTGACTCGTGGGTGCGTTTAACAAAATCAACAAATTTTGTCGCGGGTTTCTTAAGCAGGGAGTTGAGCACGTTTGGGTTGCCCTGAAACCCGTAATGCTCGTAATACTCGAACATTTTCAGCAAGGTGTCGATCGAGTTTTCATCAAGACCTGAACGTTGCGCGTTGACCGCCCAGTCTGATCGATCAATGGCGACCGCCTTCACCGGTCTACCGATCTCCTGAGTCAGCACTTCCGCCATCTCGTCCTGGCTGAGCGCTTGCGGTCCTGCCAGCTCATAGATGGCGTGGGAATGGTTCATCTGGGTGAGCACTACTTCGGCTGCGGCGGCTACATCCTCCAGGTCAACAACGCTGATGCGGGCAGAGGTGTCGTAAGGTACCGGGTAGATCCCTTCATCAATGATAGATGTCCAGTTTGCCAGGATGTTCTGCATATAGGCGCAGGGTTGCAGGATAGTGAAATCCAGGCCAGATTTGAAGAGACACTCCTCCATGCGCATTTTTTGCCAATGATGGGGCATCTCTTCCACCTGCGGATGCAGCACAGAATGATAAACAAAGCGCCTGATGCCCTTTTGCTTGGCCAGGGTAATGAGCGAACGACCGATTTCCACCTCGTCAGGGGTCATATTTGGGCAGATAAAGTAGATCTTGTGAATGCCATCGAGCGCCTGTGAAAGCGCCTGTTGGTCGCGAAGGTCAGCAATGGCAACATCGGTGCTGCCCAGTTGGCGAATTTCCTGAGCTTGTTGCTCATTACGAACCAGGCTGCGCACGTGCACACCGTGAGGAATGAGCCTGTTTAGAATGGTTTTACCGGTTTTCCCGGCTGCGCCAGTAAGTAAGATCAATGGTTTCTCTTTTCGCCAATGAAGGATGATTTCTTGATTATAATCGATGAAATAGAAAAACTCCCCGGTATTTTTCCCCGGGGAGTTTTTTATCGTGCTGTTTTCGGAGGGTTACTCCAGAACGTCAGTTGAGCGCACCTTCGGCGGTTTCCAAACCAGGAAGAGCAGGTTGACGATCATGCCGAAGACGGCGCCAGCCGCGATCGCGGGCCAGCCGAAGGGGAAGACACCCCTGAGCAGCGGGATGGGCAGGTTGCCGCCGTAACCGATGTTGCCGCCGATACCGACGACGAGGATGAGCGCGACAATCGCCAGTTTACCCGGATCATACAGGTCAACTTTTTCTGCCATCATCAGGGCGATGCCCTGCACGCCAATGACACCATACAGGTAGATGGCGAGGCCGCCGGTGACCGCAGTCGGGATACTGTAAATGGCATCGCGCAGCGGGCCGATGAAGCCGAGGACAACGGCGATGGCGCCAGCGGTGATAAGCGCCGGGCCGGAGTAGTTGCGGGTGATCACCATCAGCGAGTTGTTCTCACCGTAGTTGGTGCCAGCGGTGGAGCCAAAGAGACCGTTCACCAGGTCGTTCAGCCCGTCGAGCATCAGGTTGAGGCCAATATGCTTGGCGAAATACGGTTTTTCGCGTCCCATTTCCTCCGCCAGGTGGTCAACATACAGGCTGATCTGATAGAGGTGGGCGGTGGATTCTGGAATGGTGGCGATGGCCATCACACCTACCCCGATCATCGCTGTTGCCGTAAGCGCGTTATTAAAGACCGGGAACACGATCTTGGGTACAGTCAGCAGACCGCTTTGTCCAATGGTCGAGAAATCGACCAGGCCAATGGGAATGGCGACAATGTAGCCGAAGATCATGGCCAGGAGGATGGGGAGCATGCCGATGAAACCCTTACCCTGCAGGTAGACGGAGAAGATGACCGCGGACAGGAAGGTGAGGGCGGCTGCTAGCCACCACTTGAGCGTTGGGGGCATATTGGGTTCAACACCGCAGCAGGTGCCGGAGGCCATGGTCAGGGCGGTAAAGGCGAGGCCGATACCGATGGTGACGGCGACCGAACCGGTGATTTCAGCGGGCAAAACCTTATCGAGGCCTTTCTTCCCGCCGGTTGCGCGGATGAGCAGACCGACCAGGATGTTGAGAATACCAGTGACGATGAAGCCGGCGGTAGCGACGGCGATCGTTGAAGGTTTGGCGGGGGCGCCAAAAGCCAGGTCAGGTTCCAAGACGCCGATAATGGAGGCCACGGCTGCGATATAGCTGAAGCTTGAGCCGTAGTACAGGGGAATATAGGTATTAATCGCGAATTTTGATCCAAGTAATGCGACGACAGTGCCAAGACCGGTGATGGTTAAAACGGTTGACACATCAAAGTGCATGAGCAGGGCGCACAGCACGGTGGCCGGGAACATGGTCAGCACGTGCTGAAAACCGAGCAATAACATCCTGCCAAACGGCGGGGTATCCTGTGGTAGATAACCCAGCACTTTAGAAGTAGTTGCCATAGGTTTTATCCTTCTTTCCTTTGATTAATTGGTTTTCTTCGATCGATTACTACTTACCTGGATTGAGCTCAAAACGAAAAAAGATAAATGTCTTTTCGCTCGCCCCGTAAACGCAAAATACGCTCTCCGATACGCACCTCCTTATTAAGTTATCTATTCCATCTTGAAGAAAACTACATATGTTAATAATACATCATTTTGTCAAGATGGTGAAAGGGGGAGATTGCTCTCCCCCACTGGACTGGTTCTCTTATTTGCCTAAAATTATCGCCAGCACAAGGAGTACCAGCGCAACTGGCACAACGTACAAGATCATGCGGTATTCAGCGACTTCCATGAACTTTTTCTTTGGTTCCGCTGGTTTTTCTGCGCTTGTTGCTGCTTCTTTCAGTTCTTCTGCCATCTTTCCTCCAAAATTTTGTCGAGTTTCTCAAACACAGTTTTGAACATGGACTTCGCGACGCTGTCGATCATCCGCTGTCCCACACTGGCAAGAGTACCACCAATATTGGCCTCACCTGTGTATTTCAACAAGGTGGTTTCGTCGCCGAGGTCTTCAAACTTCACATAACCGACCCCTTTGACAAAACCCGCTCCGCCTTTGCCCTCGATGACGAGGGTGACACTCTCAGGGGGAACCTCATCGGTGAGGCTGAGATTACCGGAGAAGTTGGCAGAAACCGGACCAACCCGAATGCCCAGCACGGCTTCGTAATGGGATTCGTCAAGCTTGATCATTTTTTGCATGCCAGGAACCGCGGCTCCCAGCGCGTCAGGATCATTGAACATCTCGTACACAACTTCACGGGGCGCTTTAAACAGATGTTCACCTTCAACTTTCATAACACACTTCCTCCTATTTGGTTTCGCTTCACTTACAGGTAATACTTAATTGTACACCTGAATTACTTGTGCTCAACTTTTTTAAGATAGCCGTAGATGCTGCTTGGACTCAGGTTTGTTTCGAGAATTTCAACACCTTTGTCGGCGAACGCGTCTTCAATCGCCTGGACGATCGCCGGACCCGGCGGAATTGCACCCGCCTCTCCAACACCCTTGATGCCCAGGGGGTTTAATTTCAGCGAACTTTCAGCATGATTGTGGATGATCTCCAGTTTCTTGGGCATGTCTGTTGCCAGGGGCATCAGGTAGTCCATGAAGGATGCGGTCAGCAATTGACCATTCTCGTCATAGACCAGCCTTTCGTACAGAGTGTTGCCGATACCCATGGAGATGCCGCCCTGAAGCTGACCATCCACGATCAAGGGGTTGATCATGGTCCCGCAGTCATCCACGATAACCATCTTCTCAAGGACTGGTTTGCAGGTCTCTTCATCGATGCTCAGGATCACTCCCATAGCGCCGCAACCAGTGGAGCCATGCGGAGGACCATAGTACGCGGTGGCTTCAAGCCCTGGTTCAACGCCAGGCTCAATGACACCGCGCATGGGGTTGGCCATGGCTGCCAGGGTGCCCAGGGGAATTGCGGAGTCGGGTTTCCCCTTGATGCTGACGCTGCCTTCACCCAGCTCGACCTGGTCTTCAGGTACCCCTAGGGCTTTACTGGCGGTGGAGAAGATCTTTGCGCGTACTTTCTGGCTGGCCAGCAGGGCGGCCGTGCCCACCAGGGTGGCGCCACGGCTGGCGAACGTACCCGCGCCCCAGGCGAAGTGGTTTGTATCGCCGGTGATGACCTTCACATCTTCAACCTTCACATTTAACTGGTCCGCGATGATTTGAGCAAACACAGTGTAGTGCGCCTGACCTTGAGAGCTGTAACCGGTGGTCATGGTGACCTTTCCACTGGTGCTCACCGTTACCTTGCAGCCTTCGTAAGGACCAACCGCGGTTCCTTCGGTAAAAGCCACAACACCGATGCCCAGTCTCTTTCCCTCTTTTTGGGCTTTGGGCTGGGTTTCTTTAATGAATTTATCGTACTCAATCGCCTGCAGGCATTTTTCAAAGTTGCCGAGGTAATCACCGCTATCCAGCGTGTTCTTCACAAAATCCTGTCCGGTGATACCGGTTGCCAGGGGAAGTTCGTCCGCCCGTAAAAGGTTTTTCCGGCGAATTTCGATTGGCGAAAGGCCCATTTCCTTCGCGGCGAAATCCAGCATACGCTCCATGGCGAACACGCCTTCTGAACGTCCGGCGCCGCGCACGGGGGTGACTACCATCTGGTTGGTAAAGACCATCCGGATTTGAGTGTAAAAATTAGGCACCCGGTAGTTGCTGATAATGTGCGTTTGGGTGTTCAGCGGCACAGTCATACCGTAGGAGTCATAAGCCCCGGTATTGTGGTAGAAGACATCTTTGAACCCCAGGATGGTGCCGTCTTTCTTGAGGGCGATTTCGCAGTGATGCACCTGGTCGCGTTCAGAAGTGGTGGCGAGGAAGTTCTCGCGGCGATCTTCGACCCATTTAATTGGGCGTTTCAGTTGTTTGGATATCCAGGGCAGCAGCACATCATCAGTCAGCGATGTCATCACCTTAGGGCCAAAACCGCCGCCAATTGCCGGGGTGATCACGTGCACCTGGCTCTCAGCCAGACCCAGGGCGCGGGATACAGAGCCGCGCACGGTCAGCGGAGACTGCGTATTCGCCCAAATGGTCATCACCTGGTTCTGGTCATCCCAGCTGGCGAGGAAACCGCGGTTTTCCATGGCAGCGCCGGCAACGTGTTCGATCAGCATTCGCCTGGCAACCACCACATCGGCCTTTTTCTTCGCCTCTTCGTAATTGCCCACTTCTTGGGTTACCAGGGCAGCCATGTTGGAGGGCAGGTCATCATGAACCAATACCGAGCTGTCCTCCCAGGCTTTTTCCAGATCGACCACGGCAGGCAGAGATTCAACATCCACGATGATATCGTCGAAGGCGTCTTCGGCGATATAGCGCGATTCTGCGATCACCACCGCCAGTACTTCACCTGAATAGCGGATCTTGTCTTTGGCGATGGGCACCAGCGTGCGCGCGTTAAACTTGGAACCAGGGATGGCGGTAGGCGGGGGCACCTGTAAGGGGCCAGGCTTCCAGAAATCACCAAAATCCTCGGCGGTGTAAACAGCCACAACCCCTGGCCGCTTCAATGCTTCACTCACGTCAATTTTTAGAATTCTGGCGTGGGCGAAATCACTGCGCAAGAAAGCCGCGTGAAGCTGACCGGGGACTTCAATATCGTCTATGTACTTGGCGTTGCCTGTCAGCAGTTGCTTATCTTCCAAGCGCTTGATTGGATTACCGAAATATTTTCCAGTCACAGTATCACCTCGCTTCACTTTTTCTGAGACATCTTCTCGGCCGCGTCATGCACGGCTTCGACGATTTTCTCATATCCTGTGCACCGGCAGATGTTGCCATCAATGGCCTCGCGGATCTCGTCTTCTGTGGGTGTGGGGTTTTCTTCGAGGAAGGGGACGAGGGTCATCAAGAAACCAGGGGTGCAAAAACCGCACTGCAGCGCGTGTTTATCGGTGAAGGACTGCTGCAGCGGGTGCAGGTTTTCAGGAGTTCCAAGCGATTCCACGGTGCGAATTTCGTGACCGTTAGCCTGAACCGCGAAAATAAGGCAGGAGCGGACGGCTTCGCCATCGAAGAGGATGGTGCAGGCACCGCAAATGCCATGCTCGCAGCCCACATGAGTTCCCAGCAGACCCAGATCATGGCGCAAGAAATCACTTAAAAGCAGGCGGGCTTCAACCTGGCGTTCATAGACTTTTCCGTTAACAGTTACGGTAATGGGAAAGAGTTTCTTCATTATTTACCTCCTCTTTTCGCGCGTTCGAAGGCTTCAGTAAGGCTGCGTACGATCAATACACGGGTGATGCTGCGACGATAATCAGCGCTGGCGTGCAGGTCTGAGGCCGGGTCGATTTCGCTGGTTGAGGCGGCTTCAGCCACTGCTTCAATCGCATCTTTGCTGGGTTTATTGCCGATGAGGATTTCGCGCGCTTTTTCTGATAGGATGGGGACCTCAGCCACACTCATCAACACCATGTGCACGTCCTTGCAGATTTCGTTTTCATCCAGGGTGACGATAGATGCGACCGCAGATTGCGCGTAACCGCCGCTCTGTCGGGATACCTGGACGTACTTGGCGCCGGTGCGCGGAGGATGAGGTTTGATGACCAGTTCTGCCAGCATCTCGTTGGGCTCAATGACGGTCATGAACGGTCCGATGATCAGGTCTGGCGCTGCGACCCAGCGTTCAGTACCCTTGCCCTTAATGAGCGCCTGCATGTTCATGACCATTGAAATGCTGGGCAGCTGCCCTGCGGGGTCAGCGTGGGCGATTGCCCCGCCGAAAGTACCGCGACGGCGGATCTGAGGATGGGCGATAAACTTGGCGACTTCGACCAGCAGCGGAAAACGCTGAATGACATCCTGGTTGTGTTCCACAGTGCTGACGCGGGTCATAGTGCCAATCGCCAAACCGCCATCCGCGGTTGGTTTAATGTAGGAAAGTTCCGCTACATTATTCAGGTCTACCAGCGCGCTTGGTCTCGCCATACGGAAGTTCATCGCCGCGATCAAACTTTGACCGCCGGCGAGGACTTTTCCATCGTAACCAAGTTCCGCCAGTGTATCCAACGCTTCATCAACGCTGGAGGGTGCATAATAATCAAAATTAACTGGCTTCATTAATTACAACCTCCTGTTAAATTGAGGATTCAAAATATTGGGGTTTCAAAGAGGTATTTTAACGGTAAAAAGTGAATCACATGCAAAGTTGGAACCTTCAGGGGAGTATCTCCCCTGAAGGTTCGATCGTCAAACTGCTATTCCTTAAAGGCTACAAAGCGGCCCCACATGGATTCTGCTTCCATGGCTTTCTGCAGGTAGCAACCGATGTAGTAGCGCCCGCTCTTGGCGGTGGCGAGCTGACCAGCCAGGTTCTCCGCGTGCACAATGGTGTGCGGGAAGAGGTTGAGGTGCATATCCTGGTAGAAGTCCTTAAGCGGGTAGAGCTGATCCCAATCCTTGCCGAAGTCCTTAATCAACTTGGCATTGGCTTCAGCAAAGGTCTTGGGGTGCCAGATGCGCATGATAGTGTTCATGGGGTGGTCTGCGGATACTGCGTCCACGCCGATCCACTTGATTTTCATCTTGATCGCCCATTCGGAGAAATCAGGTGAAGGACCCGGGTGCTTGACCATGTAGCGGAATTCGTCAGAATCCTTGCTGTTCCAGCCATATTTGTTCCACCCAGTCTTGATGACAAGGATGTCGCCTTCACGAACTTCCACCTGGTCCATGATCATCTGCGGGGTGTAAACACTCGAATCGGACACAAGCTTTGAAATGTCGGCGATCACGCCGGGGCCGACCCAATCCTTAAGGGGAACCTGGCCAATGGTGCGACCGTTGGGGAAGAAGTGTTTTTCACCATCCATGTGCGTGCCGAGGTGGATGCTGGCGTTGCAGATGGAGCCGTTGCGGCCCATGCCAAAGTATTGCCCGCCGACGCGCTTGGTATAGGTAACTGTGAGAGGCACGTAGTTGAGCCACTGCGGGGTTTGCACGCTGAAGGGCACGGTCATGTCGATCATTTCCGATTTCTTCATCGCGGCAAAGAATTCTTCCTCGCTCATGTGCTTGGGGGCGGTCCAGGCGAAAACACGGCTCCAGGCGGTCTCGACTTCCATGTAAGGGATCGGCATGATGCTGATCCAGGCGCGTTTATTCTTGAGTTTGTCGATATCGCCGACAATAGCTTCTGCCAGCAAAAGGTGCTTTTTCGGCATGTCTATGTGGGTCAGCTGGTAATAAGGTCCTTGTGGGAATGTCTCGTCCCAGGTTTTGCCGGTTTCTTTGAGTAATTTGGCTTCAGCCAGTTTGAAATGATCTTCATGCCAGCGGCGGATGGGTGTGTTCATGGGGTGCTCGGCTGAACCGCAGTCCACGCCGATGACCTTGAGTTCCATATCCATGGCCCACTTGTAAAAGTCCATTGAAGGACCCGGGTGGCGGACGAGGAAACCGAACTCCATGCTTTCAACACCGCCCTGGGCGGTTTTATTGCGCACCGCCGGCTGGTCCCAGGAATACTTGTGGTAACCGGTGTTGACGATGAGGATGTCACCCTTTTTGACCTCGACCTTGGAAGTGATCATTTCAGGGGTGTAAATACTGTAATCAGAAACCAGGTCAGAGATATCTGCCACTACGCCGGGCCCGCACAGGTCGGTGAGCGGGATATCCGCAATGGCGCGACCGCCGGAATTGAACGCCCGTTCGCCCACCAGGTGGGTGCCAACGGTATTGCTCCAGTTGAGGATTTGACCATTGGCGCCCTGACCGCCACCATAGGCGCCGGTAACACGCTTGAAGAAATGCACCTCAAGCCCTTTTTCATGCGGGTGAGGGGGGGTGAAAATGCTGCAGTCCTGCGTGAGGTCATAAAGCTCGGCATCGGTGAGCATTTTGATAAAATCTTCTCGATTCATTTTTCCTCCATTTTTTAATATGTTTGGATTAGTTATACCCGTATTTGTCTGCGAAGGCAATTAGCGCGTCTTCGAAACATTTCATCGGGGCTGAAACGACGCCAGCGCCAACCTGCCCAACACCTGGGTCTTTATGCGCCACACCGGTGTTGACTCGCGGGGTGATTTGTTTCTCGACCACTTTGCGGATGTCCACGCCAGTGGGGGTGCCGCGGAAATCAAGGAAGGGAATGGTGAACTGCTTGTGTTCTCCTTCAGTGATTTCGTACATATCCAGCGTGGTGTTGATCGCATCGCGCGGTTCACCGCCAACAAAGGTGACAAGGGCGGGCGCGGTTGCCATGGCAAAGCCACCAATGCCGGCTGTTTCGGTGATCACGCTGTCGCCGATATCCGGGCAGGCATCTTTTTCAGTGAAGCCAGGGAAGTAAAGGGCTTTGACCACAGGCGAGGGCGCGGTGAACCATTTGTCTCCCAGGCCGCTCACTTTGATGCCCCAATCGGTGCCGTTGCGCGACATGATGGTGACGATGGTGCTGCCTTCAATGTTGTGACCGGCAGCGGTCATGGTTTTACATCCAGCCATCACCGGGTTGAGAATGCTCAGCGCGTTCTCGCCCAGGAATTTTGTGACCTCGAAGGCGGTTTCTGTATTCTTGGCTGTTTTGGCGATGTAAGGCGCCAGTTGGGTTGTCCATAAAAGTGAAGCGGTATCCAGGCGGTTGTGCCCATCATCACCGCTGTGCAGCGCTTTGGCAAGGATGGCGCGCACATCGATACCGCCCATCGCTTCGAGCGCGGTTTTAATGGTTGGGCCCAGAACAGCCTCCATCCAGCGAAGTTTTTCCAGCACATCCTCGCTGTACGCGCCCATGCGCAGCACTTTTCCACGGCCTTCGTTGAGGTTGGAGTAGCATTTAATGCCGTGGGTCTGGTTTTCGATCACATACACCAGCTGTGAAGGTGAAATGACGCCTGCCATTGGTGCGGCGCACATATGCTCATGGCAGGGGGAGAATTCGATCTTGCCGGATTTTAATAATTTTTCGGCTTCTTCGGGGTTTTTGGCTTTGCCTTCAAAGAGCAAGGCGCCAATCATGGCTCCCTTGGTCGGGCCGGACATTCTTTCAAAGGTCACGGGCGGGCCGGCGTGCAAGAGCATGTTTTCGTGCATTCCCGGTACGATTTCCAGCGCCTTCGCCAGCGTGATGGCGACGGGGCGGGCTTCCATGAATTTTTCTACTGCTAGTGCGTTTGCTTTTTCGATATCAACCATTTGCTTCCTCCAGGGTCATTATGGATTATCAGGAACTACTTTCTGGGTGATTTCATCTTTTGCAGAATATTCATCAATTTTTCGTTACCACCGGCGGGCGGCTTCCAATCCACCTGCACATAAGGCGCGCCTTGATCTTTCAGGTTGGCAGCGAAGGATTCAAGACCCACATTAATGGCAGCTAACGGTTTTTTGATTTTTTCGAGGTCAACCGGTTTCCCAAGCGCGTGGGCTTTGGGCTCATCGCGCTCAGCCAACGCGCGCAAGATGCGACCGACGTAGCGGCAGATGACCTCGTTGCTGGTATCTACGAGGGCGCCCGCGGCTTTTAGCTGGGCCATCTGGTTGTTCAGGTTCTGGGGGTCTTCATCTGTGCCGCAGACCACGCAAACCACTTCCAGGTGCCGTCCATCTTTCTTGGCATCAGCGATGCATTTGGCGATGGCTGGAGCGATCTCGCTGGCGGGGTCGGGATGTGAGCCGTAACCAATCACCACATCCAACAAAATAACCGCCACTTCGGGGTCTTTGGCTTCTTCATACAACCGGCGAATGCGCAGTTCGTTATCCATCATCGGGTGCAGGCGGCCCTGTGTGAATTCGTCTTCGCCGAGGTCGACGATGCAGTTCTCCTGGCTCACGAACGCGTCGGGCAGCTGGAATTCTTTATTAATGGGTGAGTTTGCCAGCACCCTGGGGATGTAGCCGTAAAGGATGTGCTGGGCTTCGTAAGCCAGTGTGCCGCCAGAGAATAAACCGCGCAGGTATTTCTGTTTGGCGGTGAACTTTTTAATCGGCAGGTCAGCATCACTGACGAGCTTGGGCGGGTTGTGTGCCAGCTCCACCGCCAGTCGGGCGGCGTCATCCAAGCCGGTGGCGAAGAACAGGTTGCCGTCACGCGTGGTGGTGATTGGCCGCGCGATGAAGTTCACCACGACTGGTTTGCCGGCTTTGCGGGCGACCTTCAGCACTTCTTCAGCCACTTTGGGTGAAGGTGGTTTGGAGGTAAGAACGATCACCTTGGTATCGTCGTCTCTCGCCAGCACGTCCAGTGCCATTAAAAAGGTGATCGCGCCCACTTCTGCTTTAAGGTCGCGACCGCCGGTGCCGATGCCGAAAGTGATACCGCTGTTCAACTGGTGAATACGGGTGGCTACCTGTTGTAAACCGGTGCCAGCAGCGGCAACAATGCCAATGGGTCCTTTGCGAATCTTGTTGGCAAAAGCCAGCCCATAACCATCGACCATGGCGGTGCCGCAGTCAGGTCCCATCACTAATAGACCCAGGTCGCGGGCCTCTTTCTTTAATTCGATCTCATTTTCAACGCTGACATTGTCACTGAAGAGGTGCACATGCTTGCGCAGCCGCAGCGCTTCGCGGGTGACGGCGGTCGCATAGCGACCAGCGACTGAAACGATGACCCATTCTGCGTCGGGCAGCATATCAGTGGCGCTTTCAATGCTCCGCGGCTGATATTCCTGTTCTGAACCGCCTTTACGGGCAGCCAGCAATCCATCCACCTGGGCGAGCGCGTCCAAAGCGGCTTTTTCATTCTCAGCTTTGATCACAATGGCCAGGTCGTCAGGTTTGGTGGCCTTTACTTCAGGGGTGTCTAAACCGATATGGGCCAGTAATTCTTTGTTTGAATCTGTTCCCATCACCACGCCGGCATCTAAAACGCCAGGCAACCCGGCAAGCGAACGTTGCAAAGACATGAGCTTGGCCGAGTCATAATAAACACCACTACGGACTTCTGTTTTAAATGTTGCCATAATCGCTCCTTCATAGAATGGGTATTAGGGGGTGACACACGCAGATGCGTATTCAGAAAACCGCGATCGATTTGTGCACCGTTCCCTTGGATGATAAAGAACTTGCTTTGAACGGCGAGTGGATGGGGAATGACAATCTGACCCCATGGTTCACCTTCTTCAATATATCACGAAAAAATCAAGCCAGTCAACTTACCTTAATCGTAAAATAAATGACAAATAACATTATTTCCCAAATAAAAGAACCTCCTCATTTGATACGGTGCACAGAGGAGGTTCTTCAAATTCATAAGACTCCTAACTTACAGGTCGACAGTCTCCGGTACGCGGAAGTTTTCGTTAGCTTTGCGAACTTCATCAGTTACGTTGAAGTCCATATCCTGACCGACGATTTCGCGGACATAGTCTTTTACGCGGCTATGCCACATATCCTGGTTAAGATAGAAGACCTTGGCGCCGCCCAGCTCGTGCTGGTACTCTGGCCAGGGTTTGGTAGGCTGAGCCATTGAAAGGCCTGCCATACGCCAGCCGTTGTAGCTTTCGAAAGTTGACCACCATTCCTTGACCTTGAGCAATTCCATGGCGTAATAGGTCTTGGCGTAGTACATCGGCCAGCCCAGGCGGGCTTTACGAGAAAAGGTGAGTGTGTGCAGGCTGATGGCGATGTCTTTATCCCAAGCGCGACCATTGGCGAAACCGAGCCATTCGCCATCGACCAGGCCGACCATGGTGAAAGGATCTTTGAGGCGTTTGCGGCGCAGGGCGAGAACCTCACCATAAACACGTACACCCACAATATCATAGAAGTCCTTATCAACTTTCATGACCTTTTCGAGGTAGCCAAGCATGGGATCGATGTCGCTATCCTTGATACCGCGGATATAAACGATACGACCGTCTTTTAAGGTAACTGTGGCTTCCGGGATGGGGGGCATATCCATTGGGGCGCCCTGAAGAATGCCTTCGATCTCGCGCAGATCGATTTTCATTTCTTCAGTTGAAACAGGAGTCGGGAATTCTATTTTCATTTTGCATCCTTTTCTTATAATATTTTGTTGCTTAGAGTATAGCATTCCGGACAATTGAAGTCAACAATTGCCGGATGATTAAGAAGAAAACAGGATTAATGTAACATCGTTCGGGTGAAAATTATGACCTTTTCCGTACGGCGAAGCAGAAATGGCTGAGTCATTCAAAAAACCGTGATACAGTAACGGTATGAAAACCCCTCTCATACTACAAGACCAGAAAAAAGGAGACATAATGGATAAAGAGACACAGATGCTCACCATCTTTTTCAGGCATGACCAATCCAAGAGCCTGGATGAGATACAGGCTCACCTGAGGGCAAATGGCTTCTGGAGGGATTTCCCGCCGGAGGGAATGGAAATTGTCTCCTGGGTGGTGATGATGGGTATCGGGCACGTGGTCACCCTGAGGCTTCCACAATCTCGCTTACGCGAATTAAATATGATCGTCGAGAAGAAAGCCTGGAAAGCCTTTACGACTGAGTTCTACCCCACGTATGACTTTCTCCCCCATTATCAGCAGTTCCACGCCGAGGCAGCAGCCAGGGATTAAAAAAAGCAGCCGCAAAGGCTGCTTTTTTTTACGAGGGTAAAGTTCTATTTTCCGTACTTTGCGAAATGCGGGGCGAAAATGACCTCGGGGTCAGGTATTTCAGCCGGGATAGGGTAAGAAACCCAGGTCACATTAAGGAAGTGTTTGACCGTGATGTTCTCGCTGGTAATGTTGCCGCCCCAGGTGCCGCAACCGAGCGACATGCTGAAGGGCATGCCGTTCTCCCAGTCACCGCTGTTACCCACGCTCTGAGCCTGTCTCACCATCATGCGGCTGACTTTGGCTTTGGTCGCCAGCTCCAGGATGTGTTCTTCATTGACTGAATGAATACCGCAAGAATGGCCGTAACCGCTGAAGCCGGTGATATCGATGACCATTTGCACTGCCTGATCGAAGGTCTTGTACTTCCACAGGGTCAGCACAGGTGAAAGTTTTTCGGCAGAGAACATATCCTCGGGGCCGATGTGTTCCCCGAGCACCATGATGAACTTGGTGCCATCTGGTACGTGGATGCCGGCTTCTTCAGCGATGAACTTGACGCTTTTACACACGATCTTGCCGCTTAGATGCACACCATCTGGCCACATGGCCGCTTTCAATTTGGCGCGGTCTTCTCCTGTTACAAGGTGACCGCCGGTTTTCTTTAATTCTTCCAGCAGGTCATCGAAGATGCTTTCCTGGATGACGATATTGTTTTCGGCTGAGCAAGATGTCGCGTTGTCAAAAATCTTGCCTTTGCAGATTTTCGCGGCGGTGACAGGAAGGTCAGCGGTCTCATCCACAACCACAGTGGCGTTGCCAGCGCCCACGCCGTAGGCGGGTTTTCCGCTGGAGTAGGCGGGTTTCACTACCCCGGCGCCCCCTGTAGCCAGCACCAGGTCAACCTTGCTCATGAGTTCTTGTGTCAGTTCGATGCTGGGTTCTTCAATGTACTGAACCAGGTCGAGCGGCGCGCCGACTTTAGCCAGACCTTTGCGCATTTCTTCACAGGTCACCGCGCAGGTTTTTTTTGCTCTGGGGTGCGGGGCGAAAATGACCGCGTTTCTGGCTTTGAGGATCATCAACCCGTTACAGGGCATGGTGGAGGAAGAATTGGTCATGGGGGTGATGGCGCCGATAACGCCCATGGGTTTGGCGATTTTCACCAATCCTTTTTCGGGTACGCGTTCGATCACGCCTACCGTTTTTTCTCCTTGTAAATCACGCAGCACGCCGATGGTTTTCTTCTGGTGTTTGAGGACTTTATCTTCATAAACCCCCAATCCGGTTTCCTCTACCGCAAGGCGGGCGACGGTTTCAGCGGTCTCGCGTTTGTAGGCTTCCCATCCCACTGCCAGAATCATCTCATCTACTTTTTCTTGTGGCCAAAACTCGATCACTTTTTGCGCTTCACGCGCTTTCGCCAACAAATGGTCGATTAATTCACTCATTGAACCTCTCCTATTGTTAATGTATACGTACTGTTATTATTTGACAGCCGCCAGTGCTGATTCAAAGATGTTTAAGGCTTCATTCATCTGGGATTCTGTGACCACCAGTGGAGGTATCCAGCGAATGGTGTTGTCCCAGGGGCCGGCGGTGAGCAGCATCATCTGCCGGCTGAGGCATTCAGCCTGCACGGCTTTGGTGGTTTTTTTATCAGGCTTGCCGTGCGCATCACGGAATTCAGTCCCCACCATCAACCCCAACCCGCGCACATCAGCGATTTGGGGGTATTTCTCCTGCAAGTGAGCCAAACCCGCTTTTAACTGGGCGCCGCGGGTAACGACGTTCTCAATTATTTTCTCTTCTTTTATCGTGCGGATGGTTGCCACCGCAGCGGCAGCCGCGACGGCGTTTCCTCCATAGGTGCCCCCGTGTGATCCAGGGATCCATTTGGACATCAACTCAAGCCGGCTAATGACGCCAGAAATAGGCATGCCTGAGGCGATGCCTTTGGCAACGGTCATGATATCCGGTTCGATTTCAAAGTGCTGATAGCCGAACCACTTGCCTGTACGACCAAAACCAGATTGAACTTCATCAGCCACCAACAGGATGCCGTGTTTTTGGGTCAGTTCGCGCAGACCTTTCATAAAAGTTTTTGGCGGAACCAGGTAGCCGCCTTCACCGATAATAGGCTCGATGAAGATCGCGGCTGTCTCCTGCGGAGCGAGCTGGGTCATTAACAAGAGCTCCAGTTCGTCCAGGCACCACTGACTGGCTTTTTCTTCGTCCCAACCATAGCGCAGCGCGTATGGGAAGGGAGTGACGTAAACCCCCGGCATCAGCGGTTGATAGCCAATTTTGTAACTATTCTTGGATGTGGTCATGGCCATGGTGGCGTTGGTACGCCCATGGAAGCTGCCCTGAACGACGATGACGTTCGGGCGCCCGGTGGCATGACGGGCAAGTTTGAGCGCGCCTTCAACCGCTTCAGCCCCTGAGTTGCTGAAGAAGAAGCCGTCCAGCGTGGAGGGAAGAACTGTACGCAACTCGTCTACCAGTTCAAGCAGCGGCTTATGCACCACCAGGTTAACCTGCCCATGAATGAGCAACCCGGCCTGCTGCCGGATGGCTTCTACCACTTTGGGATGGCAGTGACCCGTGTTGGTCACGCCAATCCCGCAGGTGAAATCCAACATCTTGCGCCCATCCGTGGCGTACAGGTAACAGCCTTCGGCGTGGTCAACAACGATGTCAGTAAGATGCGTCCAAACGGGTGATAGGTGTTTGAGGTTTTCTTGATAATTGACCATAAGACAATCCTTTGTGTGAGTGGAATTGATAAGATGGTTGAGTTTGACCACAGGCGTTGAGCCTGATTTCTGAAGATGGAATCATGCTCATCCCGCTCCTGCGATTTGAAACGGATGCCGGGCAAAAAAAGAATTCCCCAACCAAACCACTTTTTTATTATGACTCAAAAGTTACGGCTGGGGAATTCATAGAAATCATCACTATTCTATGAAATTACTCACCACTCCTTCATGCCCCACGGGAAGCCCATTCCAGCCATGCGATCCATAAAGGGCAGCGGGTCAAAGAATTCAGGACCTTCTACACCGGTGGCTTTCCAGATGCCTTCTGCCAGCAGTTCCATGCCGATGACGGCGTTGAAGGCTGTTTGTGTCACCACAACCTGGCAATCGAATTTGTCCATGCTTTCTTTGTTATCGGCGACCTGGTAAATATACACATTCCTTTCTTTACCGTCTTTCTTTCCCTTGACCCAGGTTCCAGCGCAGGTCTGTCCTTCCATCAACGGGCCCAGGTGGGCGGGGTCGGGCAGGCAGGCAGCCACCACATCGCGCGGGGCAACCTCTACTTTCCCAACCTTGATGGGTTCTTTGTTGTCCAGCCCCAGCAGGTGTAAGGTCTGCAGAATGCCAATGAATTCATCACCTAACCCGTATTTGAAGGTTACCCGTTTGCAATCGATATAGCGCGGTACGAGCAGCACTTCCTCGTGCTCCACGTTGACACACTCGTTGGGGCCAATGCCTTCTGGGAAGTCGAAGACCTCTTTTTCGGAAAATGGCTCGGTAGTGAACCAGCCCTTGCCTTTTTCCCAGATAACAGGCGGATTCAGGCATTCTTCGATGGTCGTCCAAATGGAGAAGTTGGGGGCGAAGTCATAGCCTTTCACAATGAGGTTGGCGCCATCGCGCACATTCACTTCATCGATTTCATCAAAGAGGTGGGTAGCCGCGTACTTGGCAAAGACGTCCGCCATGCCGGGTTCTACACCCAACCCCAACAGGGCGAGGATGCCTTTTTCTTTCCATTTATCCGCGCGCGCGAACTGGTAATCTCCCAGTTTGATGCCTGTCTTCGTGTAAGGGGTTTCAGGGTGGGGATGAGAGAGCGTCATCGCCATATCCATATAGTTGGTGCCCACATTATACGCGGCGTCAAAGATGGTTTCATTAAAGCTCGGGTCGCAGGCGTTCATGATCAGGTCTACTTTGTACTTTTTCGCCAGCTCCTCGATCATCCCGCGGTTGCGCGCGTCTACGAATTCCACGGGGAAGCGTTCATTGTCCTTGATTTTGGCCTGTACTTCCAGCGCGCGTTCTTTGTTGAAGTCAGCCAGCACCATTTTTTCCAACCAGGGTCTTTTGGCCGCCATTATCGCGATGGCTTCGCCAACACCACCCACTCCAACCAGCAATACTTTCATATTATCCTCCTGTGTACTAGTGATTTTATGCTTCTTCTGCTGCTTCTAACACATACGGATCCACATCAGGGATGTCTTTCTTTACCCATTTGCGGATTGGGAAATACAATACCGCACCAATCGCCATGGCGATTAAAGCCAGCCCAACAGCCCCTTGCCAGCCGTAATCGATAATCTGGCTGACGATGGCAATGATGATGATGGTTAATGGCGCCACAACAATGTAGATCAACCCCCATATACCCCCAGGAACCCGTTTGCGCGGAATATCTGGTTTTTTGTACCTCAAAACGACCAGCGCGAAAATCTCAGCCATCAGCACCAGCATGTTGAGAAACACATCGATGACGACCAGATTCTGGAATGCGGAGGTGGAGAATATCAGGTAAAATGCGCCGCAGATGAGAATAGAAACCCACGGCGTGCCGTACTTTGGATGAACTTTATTCAGCCAGGTTGGCATCATACCGTCCTCTGCCATCGCGTAAGGCACCCGCGTACCTCCTAAGCCGTTGCCAATGAACAAGCCAACCATGGAGAAGATGGCAGAAATTCCTACAATCGCCCCGAGGAAATAGGAAAGCGGGCTGTCTTTGCCTGCGACCTTGTCGCCAATTCGGTGGGCAATCGTTGGAAACTCCCAGCCCGCATCTGACCCGGGGTCGATACCCCAGGTGAGCATTTTTTCATCCGCGATACCATAGTCATTAAGAATGGGACCAATGCCTGTGCCCGGGGCGGATTCTTCGAGCCCCCAGGCCAGATATTGCCCGTCTTCTCCAGCTCCGCCATACAGGCCGGCTACCGTTGGCACGGAGTAAGAAAGGATGGTGGCGATAAGCACCAGCACCATGGCACGCGGGTAGGTCTTCTTGGGGTTTTTAATTTCATCGCCCGCGGCAGTGGGAAGCTCCCAACCCATGAAGTTCCACATGGCCACATAAATACCCACGCTCATTGCCCCCAGCAGGTTGCGCCCACTTACCTCAGCGCCACCCGGGAGGAATGGGATGTTGCTGGGGGTGCCATTGACGATCCAAGCGTAAATGCCAAAACCAGACATGATAATGATCGGGATGATCATCGCCACGCCCAGCCAACTGGCGGTGAGACCAGAGAGCTTGGCGCCGCGAACGTTCAAAAGAGAAATGGTGATGATGAGCGCGGCTGATACCAGCCAGGAGAGAAGGTCGGATGAAAAATGAATCCCGCCGATGGTGGCGCCGTCGCTGAGCGCGGGAATAAAGTAGCTCAGGTACCAGGCGGTCCACACCGGGTAGATGGATACATCCACCCACGAGACCACCCAGTTCATCCATCCTGACATAAAACCGATGAATGGTCCGAAAGCCTGCTTGACCCAGTGATAATAACCTCCCTCTACTGGCATCATGGATTGCATTTCACGCACCATCAACATGTTGGGGATGCTAAAGACGAGCGGGGTGATGACCATCAACAGCAAGGCCAACCCAGGGCCAGAGAGACCTACCATGGGTTCTGCGCCAAACGCGCCGCCGCAAACGGTGAAGTAAATGAGCGCGAATAACGGGAGAATGGTCAGCTCCCTTTTTAATTTTTGCTTCTCTGATCTGACGAGCGTTGCCTTATCGATCTCTGGTGCCATGTATCCTCCTGTGAAGATCCTGAAGAATAAAATCAATCAAAACGCAGGGAGCCTGCGTTAGATAGTCCTGGCAAATACATACCCATAATGGATGTTAAGGCTCAGTCTTGCGTCACAATAAAGGAAGGGATTGGCCAGACGTGGTCGTCTTTTATCTTAATCGGCACAAAGGAAATGTGGGTTTTACGTACCCCGGGGATTTTCCCGATGACCTCAGTGACAAAATCGAACATCGTGCTGTTATCAGGGGTAAAAAGCTGTATGCTGATATCAGTATCACCAGTGGCGTAGGCGATGTAACTTATTGACTCATACTCTGCCAGTTTCATGGCGATAGTTTTGATTTGCGACGGTTCGACTTCAATGAACACATCCGCGCAGACCACCAGCCCAATATTTTCAGCGTTGACATTGCCGCGCACGCTGATGATGCCGTTTTCTACCAGGCGGTTAATGCGGTAGCGTACCGCGCGTTCAGAAACTTCGCCACCGATGCGTTTGGCGATTTGCGCGCAACTCATCCTGCCGTCTTGCAGTAAGAGGTCAGATATCTTCTTATCAATCGCGTCGATTTTTATCAATTTCGACCTGAATATTGCTGAAATATACAATAAGTATAGATAAACTTTCCGAAAATACAAGTGTTTTTGAAAAACCGTGAAAAAATTAAGATTAGAAAAAAGGAACGTGTTCCAATAGGAGATGCTCTACGGAAAATTGTTAATAAAAAATACTTGACACGATGTTTTTTCTTGTCATAATAAATCAATAGGAAAAACATCCATTTTTCCATTGACTCCTTGTTTGTCGGTATTCTCCAACCCGCACTTGCACGAAATCAGCAATTTCCCTGCTCTCTTGTTCTATTTGACACCCAAAATAGTTGAAGATCGAAGGAGGAGAGATGGCACAGAATTTTAAGGAAGCGCTTGACTATTCAGATCGCTGGTTGGAAATCATCGAAAAAGCCGAGGTGAGCGAAGCCGAAGGCAAACAGATCATCGAAGAAAGCAAGAAAAATTTCGCGGAATTTATTAACAAGGGCTGGTTGGATTATCGAAAATCCGTTACCGAAGCAGGCGATTGGGCCTGTGTGGAATGGACAGGCAGGGGGGCGATTTTTAAAGATGTGTTAGGTCGTGAATACATTGACTGCCTGGGCGGTTACGGCATGATGGACCATGGGTGGAGCCACCCTGATGTGGTAAAGGCGGTGGCAGCGCAGTTGCGCCGTACACCCATGCCCAGCCAGGAATTGATCGACCCACTGCGCGGCGTGTTGGCCAGGCTGATGGCCAATATCACCCCGGGCGATATCAAGTATTCTTTCTTTTGCGCCAGCGGCACTGAAGCAGTAGAAGGCGCGATCAAACTGGCCAAAATGTACTCAAAGAAATCGGCCTTTATTGTTGCGACCAAGGCTTTCCACGGCAAGACCATGGGTTCGCTCTCCATGCTGGGCAAAGCAGATTACCGCGTACCGCCTGGCTTGCTATACGCCGGTCAGGTTTACCATGTTCCATATGGCGACGCGGCTGCGGTTGAGCGCCAGCTTCAAATTTGCGACCAGGTGGGTATCGGCGTGGCGGCTGTGATGATGGAACCCATCCAGGGTGAAGCCGGCGCGATCGTACCCCCGGATGACTTCTGGCCGCGAATTCGAAAAGCGACCAGGGAGCATGGTGTGCTGCTTATTGCCGATGAAGTGCAAACGGGCATGGGGCGCACTGGAACCATGTGGGGTGTGGAGCACTGGGGGGTGGAACCTGATATCATTGCGGTTGCCAAATCTTTGGGCGGTGGGGTCATGCCGGTAAGCTCCTTCTGCTCTACAGAAGAGATCTGGCAGGTGATGATGGAGCCGAATCCGTTCATTCATACCACCACCACTGGCGGCGGCGCGCTGGCCTGTTCAGCGGCTATCGCCGCCATCAATGTCGCGTTGCGAGATGATTTTCCGAAGCAGGCACGCGAAAAAGGCGATTACTTTATGAAGGCTCTCAAGGTGCTGGAGAAAAAATACACGAACGTATACGACTACATCTGTGGAAAAGGATTGCTTATCGGGCAACACTTCAAGGATGCGGAAGTCGGGTACAAGGTCGCGGCAGGGCTCTTTAAACGCGGCGTTCTGGTTGCTGGAACGCTAACCAGCGCCCATACCATTCGCATTGAACCGCCTATTGTTATTGAATACGCTCAAATTGATGAGGTTTTGAACCGCCTGGAAGATACATTGAAAGAGGTAAGCGTCTGAATGATTGATACCTCAACTTATCCGTCTCAGGTCAGAAAGGAAGGGTCGAATGGTTCTTGAAGGTTATCAATACGCTTGGCTGGTTTTTCTGTTCATTGCGCTCTTCTTCGCCGTGCGCATCATCGTGGGCGTGTGGGCCGGTCGAAAAGTTCAAGACAATACAGATTATGTGGTGGCAGGAAGAAGACTGCCCATTCACATGGCTGCGGCTTCCATTATGGCTACCTGGTTCGCAGCTGAAACCTTGATGGGCGCTTCAGAGACGGCTTATGATTACGGCTTCCAGGGGGTGGTTTTTGACCCCTTTGGCGCTTCAGCCTGTCTTTTCCTTTCAGGTTTCCTTTTTGTCCGCCTGATGCGGCGCGCGAAGTACCTGACCGTGGTGGACTTCTTTGAAAGACGCTACAACAAGCTGACGGTTGTTCTCTCGGTCATTGCGGAAATGTTGACCTACTTCTCCTGGACTGCCGCGCAAATTGTGGCGGGTGGCGCCATCGCCCAAGGTATTTTTGGGCTTGACCCGGTATGGGGGTGCGTAATCGTTATCACGATTGTGGCCGGCTATACCATGATGGGCGGCATGATGGCGGATACGCTGCTGGATTTCTTCCAGATGTTCTTAACGGCTATTGGCATCTCGCTGGTGTTCATTTTTATGCTTAAAGCGGTCGGCGGCTTCCCCGGATTGATCGAAGGAGCGGGGTCGACGTATGTGTCTCAACCCTTTAAACTGCTGCCGACCAAGGGTGAAGGTTACCTGGGTTATACCGGCCCCACCGGATGGATGTATTGGATAGCCGCCTGGATGTCTATAGGACTTGGCTCCGTGGCCACACAAGATCTCATGCAGCGTTCGATGGCCGCCCGCAACCAGGCGACTTCGGTTTACGGTTCGTATTTCGCTGGGGTGCTCTATCTGTTCTTTGGCATCATGAGCCCTCTGGTCGGTATTATGGCCTATCAACTGAATCCAGGCATGGAAGACACCAGCTACCTGCTGGTGCATGCAGCCATGGGGCATATGCCAGCAATCCTGACTGCTATTTTTATTGCTGCTCTGGTTTCGGCGTTGATGAGCACTTCTGATAGCTCGCTGCTGGCGGGGGCTTCAGCTGTGACGGAAAACCTGATTCCATTGCTCACCGGTAAGAAGCTGGAGGGGAAGAAGGCGCTGTGGGCAACCAGGATCATGGTGCTCGTCAATGCTGCACTCGGGCTTTCAATTGCTTTGTGGGCGCATACGATCTATGAGCTCTCCGTTGTGGCCTGGACGCTGCTGTTGGTGGGTCTTTTCACTCCTTTTTCCTTTGGTATGTACTGGAAGAAAGCCAATTCATCGGGGGCGAACGCGGCTTTTATTGGAGGTTTCGCGGTCTGGATTACAGCGGCTATCTTCTTCTTTAAAACTGGTTTAGGAGGGCAATCCACTGCGCTCGTCTGCGGATACGCCGGTGAAGGTGCGTTTTCTGAACCCTGGTGGTGCGCCTTCTGGGACGCGGTGTATGTGGCGTCTTTCGTGGCATTCATATCCGCGATCATCCTGATGGTTGTGGTTTCTCTCGCAACGCAAAAGAAGGATCCCGCCAAGCAACTGGTAGACTACTACGGTGAACCGATCAATATGAGCCCAAAACTGCATTTGGGTATTTTGCCCATCAGGAATGCCTTCCGCAAGATTACCGAGGAGGAAAAGGAAAATACCTGATTTTCCAATGCGTTACAAGCGGAAAGAGATCATCAGCAGGCTGCTCAACTGAATTTGGGTGTGTATAATGAAAGGCGCTCAAGGTCACTGGCTTTGGGCGCCGCCAAATCCCTGTGTGGATACTTCCTGTAATCGGAGGGTCAGTAGGCAACCATGACCACGTTTAATCCTGAAGAGCTCAAATATTACGCGCTTATTTTTGGAGTCATCCTGTTGGTGATTGTGCTTTATCGAAAAGCGATCAAAAAGGTCAATACAAGGCAAGAAGGCAAACTGAAGGCTCAACCCGGTTACAAAGGGGCTGCGGCCAGGGCGCCGCTGGAAAAACCAGCCCTGACCGAAGAGCAGTTCGCTCGAATCTGGAAAAATCTCTCTTACCTGATTTTGATGGCTGGCCTGGGGAACCTCTATATGGCTTACACAGCGGTCAGGAGCGCCACTCAAACAACTGGATTATGGGTGTGGTGGATTGACGCGGTTTTCAGCACCCTGGCTGCCGCAGCCGCATGGATGATGTGGCGCAAGAAAGAAAAGCTTTGGGTATTTATTTATTTTATTTTGCTGCTTGTCCCCATCTTCCTGTTTATGTCGATCAAGGGCACTCCCTTCAAGATCAGCGCGCTCATCCACCTTTTCCCTTTGGTTCTGCTTTATTTTGCGCTCAAGCCGATCTGGGCTGGCATGAAACAGTAATAATCAGGCGAACCGATAATAACTTCGCGTAAGGAATTGCCTGAAGGACCAGAGTGTTCTTTTTACCGGTCACGCGCGGGGCATTATTTTGTTTGTTTTCGAATGACAATTTCGCTACCAGCTTCGGGGGCACCCGCCGTGGTAAGCCCCGGGTGATGGAAGGACAGCAGAAGGATTAACAACCTCCCTGTGTTCAGGCGTATGGGGTAACTCAATGAGAAACCACCTTCGCGACTCTGTTCCAATCTGCGGCGGTTTGGTTCAGGGTTGCTCATTTCCACCCTGTTAAAGGCGTTGGCAATAAGGCTATAATAACCTTGCCTGCACACAAAGGCTGGAATGGATATGTATTCCAGAGCGGGCAGCAACATGAAAGCTGGTAAAGAGAAGGAAGGAGCGCTATGAGAATCTTGACACCATTGCAGGAAGATCTACTGTCTCGTGAGAGAAGCCTGCTCAATGACCTGCGTTTAAAGTTATTGGGTTATGACGCCTCTCAAGAAGATGTGACCTCTCTCGGGCATTCCATCTCTCAACTCGATGATCTTTTTCTGCTGGTGATTGTGGGCGAATTCAACGCTGGCAAGAGCGCGTTCATTAACGCGCTGTTAGGTCAAAAGCTCCTCAGGGAAGGAGTGACGCCAACAACGTCTCAGATCAACATTCTACGCTACGGAGAGAAAGGCGCGCCCAGCCTGGTGGAAGAAGGGCACACCCTGCTGCTGTATCCGGTTGAGCTGTTGTCGGAGCTGAGCATTGTGGATACGCCTGGAACCAACGCCGTCATCCGGCAGCATGAGGAACTGACCACGCATTTCATCCCCCGCGCTGACCTGGTGCTGTTCGTCACCTCCGCTGACCGCCCCTTTACAGAAAGCGAACGGGTTTTTATGGAGCAAATCCGCGCCTGGGGGAAGAAGGTGGTCATTATCCTTAATAAGACCGACCTGTTCCAGGAGAAAAGCGAACTTGAACAGGTGGTTGAATTTGTTCAACAAAACGCCCAGGTTCTACTGAACAGCACGCCGCAAATCTTTCCGGTAAGTTCCAGGCTGGCGCTGCGCGCAAAGATGGGAGAACCCCAGCTCTGGCAGGACAGTGGTTTTGAAGCGTTGGAAACCTACATTCACAACAGTTTGGATCAGGCTGAACAGGTGCGGCTCAAGTTCCTTAACCCGCTTGGGGTGGGGGCGCACCTGACAGGTAAATATTACGCGAAGGCAGAGGCTCAACGGCAAATCCTCCAGGAAGATATCAGCATGCTGCAAAACGTGGAAAGGCAGCAAGAAGTTTACCGCAATGATATGCGCAAAGATTTTGATTTCCGCATGGCGGATGTGGAAAACATCTTTTACGAGATGGAACAGCGCGGTGACGCTTTCTTTGAAGACCGTTTCAGGCTGGTAAAGGTGATGGACCTGCTTAAGAAAGAACGCATGCGGTCAGACTTTACCCGCGAGGTGGTGTCTGACCTGCCAGAACAGGTAGAAACCAGGGTGAACGCGCTGATCGATTGGCTGGTGGGATGTGATTTGCAGCAATGGAAAGCGGTTACTTCTTACCTGGCGGATCGGCAGCGCGAGCACAAGGAGAAGTTAATCGGTGAAGGCATCAACAGCCATTTCACGTATGACCGGGAGCGGCTGTTAGACGCCATCGGCAGAGAAGCAGAGCAGGTGGTGGCTGGTTTTGACAAACACGCCGAAGCGGCGGCCATCGCGGAAAACGCCAAAAACGCGGTGGCGGCTTCTGCGGCAGTTGAGGTGGGGGCAATCGGTTTGGGAACGCTGGTAACTGTTCTGGCTACCACCATGTCCGCAGATGTAACCGGCATACTGGCGGCTGGAGCAGTGGCGGCGCTGGGTTTGTTCATCATCCCCGCCAAACGCCGAAAAGCCAAAAGCGAGTTGCATCAAAAAATATCGAACCTGCGCGCTGAACTGGTAGATTCTTTAAGGCAGGAGTTCACAAAAGAGATTGACCTCAGCCTCAAGCGCATCGAAGAAGCGATTTCTCCTTACACCCGTTTTGTGCGTTCGGAGAGCGCGCACAATGAGAAGATCCTGGATGAGTTGAAATACTCCCAATTAGCCATCAACCAGATGCGCAGCCAGATTGAGAGTTGGTGAGATTTATCCGGATAAGCGAATTTCAGGTTCCAGGTTCATCCATGAACTGACGTTCGTACAATTGGCGATATAAGCCATTCATTTTCAGCAGGCTGTTGTGAGTGCCCTGTTCAACGATTTTGCCTTCAGCGATTACAAAAACCAGGTCCGCGTTACGAACGGTTGAGAGCCGGTGCGCAATGACCATGGCTGTGCGACCTTTGAGCATGCGCGCGATGGCGTCTTGCAACAGTGCTTCTGTCACCGAATCGATATTAGCCGTGGCCTCATCCAGGATGAGCACCGCGGGATTGGTCAGCAGCGCGCGTGCGATGCTGAGCAACTGGCGTTGACCCTGTGAGAGGTTCACGCCGCCTTCCAGTACGCGGGTGTTGTAGCCATCCGGCAGGCGGTCGATAAAGTCATGCGCATTGGCCTGCCTGGCCGCCTGCATCACTGCTTCATCCGTGGCGGCTGGGTTGCCAAACCTGATGTTCTCCGCGATGGAACGGGAGAAGAGAAAAGGGTCCTGCGAGATCACACACACTTGCCTGCGCAGGGAGTGGATGGTGACATCACGGATATCCACGCCGTCAATGGTTATAGAACCCGCCGTGGTGTCATAAAACCTGGCTATGAGGTTGGCGATGGTGGTTTTACCGGCGCCGGTTGGACCAACCAGCGCAGCGGTTTTACCGGCAGGGATTACCATATGGATATCGTGAAGCACTTCCGCTGAATCGGGATTGTACCTGAATGAAACACCGGTCACCCGAATTTCTCCATTTTGCGGGAGCAGTTCGGGCGCACCCGGCTTTTCGATGATTTCAAGAGGGGTATCCAGCAGCTCAACTACCTGTTCGCCGCCAGCCATCGCCGACTGAAAGGTGGTGTAAATACGGCTGAGCTCCTGAATGGGTTGGAAGAACCGGTTGACGTAACTTAAAAACGCTACCATCACCCCCAAAGTGACCGCGCTGCCCATTACATAATGCCCGCCAAACCATAGCACAATCACTGTTGCCAGCATTCCGAGGAACTCAATTCCCGGCAGGAAAATAAACGATAGGTTCATAGCGTTGATGTAAGCGTCGCGATTTTTCAGGTTAACTTGCTCGAACCGTTCCTGAGAGGCTTTCTCCCGGGTGAAAGCCTGGATGGCGCGAATGCCATTGATGTCCATGGCCAGATCACCAACAACCGCAGCGACACTTGAACGGGTCTTGCGGAAGGCTTTACGCGCCTGGCGAGAAAACAACCACGTGGCAGCGAGCATGATGGGTAGCACGGTAAATGTAAGCAGCGCCAACCGGGGGCTCATGCTCAGCATGACAATAATGATGCCAATGAGCACAACCAGATCACCCAGCAGGGTGATGATCCCTTGAGAAAGCAGTTCATTGATCTCCGCCACATCGTTGATCACGCGAGACACGGTCACGCCTACGATATGGCGGTCGTGATATGCCTGTTGCAGATATTGAAGTTTTGTAAAGAGGTCAGCGCGTAGCGTGGTGAGCACATTTTGTCCAACCCATGAAACGATATAACGTTGAAACGAGCTGGCAGCGAATAAAAGGATAAACGAAATGGTGAGGGTGAGTGCAATGCGCGCTAACCCCTGGCGGTTTGCGGGAATAATGTACTGGTCTATGGCCACCTTGATGAGGTACGGTGTGAGCAAGGTCAGACCAGCTTCCACCAGTGTTAAGAGAAGGGCAGCGACCATACGCCAGCGGTAGGGCGCGAGGTAAGCGAGCATGCGCCGTACCACGCGCGGGTTGTAAACCTCGCCGTTCTGCTCACCAACACTGCCGAAATCTTCCAGCAGGGTGCGGGGTCCTGAACCAGAACTGGTGGGTCCGATGGAAAAACTCACCCGGTTTCCTCCTGTTTTTTCAGCTGCTGGTTGTAAATGGCGCGGTAAGTGCTTGAGCTGCGCAGCAGTTCCTCGTGCGTTCCGCGCGCTGCGATGGTTCCGCCTTCGAGCACCAGGATGAGGTCAGCGTGGCGCACGGTAGAAAGGCGGTGAGCGATCACAAAGGTGGTGCGCCCCTGGATCAGCCTGGTGAGCGCCTGATGGATAAGCTGCTCGGTCGCGGTGTCTACTGAAGCCGTGGCGTCATCTAAAATGAGGATGCGCGGGTTCATCAAGATCGCCCGCGCGATGGCGATGCGCTGTTTCTGCCCGCCAGAAAGGGTGACACCCCTTTCGCCAATCCGTGTTTGATAACCCTGAGGGGTTTGCATGATGAACTCATGCGCCTGCGCCGCGCTGGCGGCGGCGATGACCTCTTCATCTGTGGCTTTCTCATTGCCAAAGGCGATGTTCTCTCGAATTGTGGCGGCGAATAATGTGGTTTCCTGCAGCACGATGCCAATTTGGCGGCGTAATGACTTGAGGGTCATGGCGCGGATGTCCATCTCGTCAACCAGGATGCGCCCTGCACTTGGGTCATAAAACCGCGGGATTAGATTGACGATGGAAGATTTTCCCGAACCGGTGAGCCCCAATAAAGCCACCACCTGACCAGGTTGAACATCGAAAGAGACATCTTTTAAGATTTGATTGCGCCCGTAATGAAAAGAAACATGCTCAAAACGGACTCTCCCGTTGACTTTTTTTATCGCTTTGGCGCCAGGTTCATCGCGCACCTGAGAGCTGAAATCGAGCACATCAAAAATACGTTCAGAAGCTGCGCCGGCGATCGCGATGGCAGGAATGATCATGCCCAGCCGGCGCACCGGTTCTATCAGGTTGCCAACGTAACTGACAAACGCCACGATGGTTCCCATGCTGATAATACCTTCCATGTATTGGCTGCCGCCGTAGAAAATGATGATGGCCATTCCCAGGTTGGCAATCAAGAAAAGCATTGGGACGTTAAAAGCCTGCATGCGCGCTGCCTGATTGGATAACTGAAGCCAGATGTTATTGGTAATGCCGAATCGTTCAATTTCGGCTTTTTCTTGCGCGAACGCTTTGACCACCCGGCTGCCGCGCAAGTTCTGCTCTACCGCGGTGGTCAGGGCTGCCAGCTGCTTTTGCACCTGCAGTGAGAGCGGTCGGAACCTGGACCCAAAACGCATAGCCTGATAGACCAGCGCCGGCATGGTGAGCAAGGTCAGCAACCCGAGTTTAAAATCCATTACCAGCAGCACAATGCTGGTAATGAGCAGCAGCAGTACACCCTCGGCAATTCTCAGCGTTGCCCGGCCGGTGAGAAAGCGCACCCTTTCTACATCTTGAACCGCGCGTGAGAGCAGCTCGCCGGTCTCAGACTGGTCGTGGAAGGAGAAAGACAACTGGGTCAGTTTCCGCTGGATGTCATTCCGCAGGTCAAACGCCACGTTTTGAGAAGCAGTTTCGGATAGAAGCCCTACAAAATAATTAAGCGCCCCTTTGATGATGGTCATTGCCAGTAACGCCAGCACAGACCAGGTTAAAACGCTCATTTGTTTGCCAGCGATACCATTATCGATGATCCAGCGGATGAACTGCGGAATAAGTGTATTGAACCCCAACACCGCGAAAAGGGCGATGTATGCCCCCGCGGTTTTTTTCCAGTAAGGGCGCAGGTAGCCGTATGCCCGCCGCAACACCTGAAAGAGCGGGGCGGAAGGCATGGGCAGCGGTACGTTTGGGGTCAAGTTTTTTTGCTGGTTCAATGTGAGCCGCCTTGCACAGTTTTTAGAATACTACAAACTATTGAAAAATTCAAAGCCAACGCGGTGGGTGAGAATTTCTACGGCTGTATCGTTGACTGGTTTACGTTATACTTGCTTAACCCATTTTATGCGGGCAGGAGAGCTTGATGCGTATCGCGATTGTACATGATGCATTATGCGTTTCAGGCGGCGCCGAGCGGATGGTGTTATGGCTGGCAAAGGCTTTTCCTCAGGCGCCGGTTTACACTTCTGTGTACCTGCAAGCGAATACGTTTGAAGGTTTTAAAGCGCTGCAGGTCAATACGCTGCCGTTCTCCCGCCTGGTTAAATCAGAGCGCCAGTTCAAGCTGCTGTACCCGCTGTGGTACGCCTTGATCCAGCGCGAGGATTTCAGCAACTTCGATGCTGTGCTGTCATCTTCTACTTACCTGGCGAAATTCATTCGTCCGACTTCCACCGTAAGACACGCATGTTACCTTTACGCTCCTTTCCGGCTGTTGTGGAAGCCTGAATCTTACACCCCCGAAAGCCTGCCCATACGCGGCCCAGCCACCTCTTTGGTGAAATGGGTTACTCCCCTTTTACGTCGATGGGATTTGAAGCGGACGCGCGAAATCCCCAAGCTTGCCACCACCTGCCGCAACATGGCGAATGAGATTCACAAGGTTTACAATATACAGGCGCAGGTTATCTACCCGCCTGTGGAAATTCCCCCGCAAATGGCCATTGAAAATGAAGGGGAGTATTATCTTTCGGTTTCACGCCTGATCTCGCACAAGCGGGTGGATCTGGCGGTAAAAGCCTGTACCCGTTTAGGGAGACAACTGCTGGTGGTAGGGGATGGACCGGAAAGAGCTCGCCTGGAACAAATGGCTGGCCCAACGATTCGGTTTGTCGGCAGAGTGAGCGATGAAGAGGTGCAGAGGTTATTCAGCCGCGCGCGCGGGTTGATCTTCCCCAGCTATGAAGATTACGGTATCGTGCCATTGGAAGCTCAAGCCTGGGGGGTACCGGTCATCGCTTTGGGTAAAGGGGGAGTGCTGGAGACAGTCAAAGAAAATGTCAGTGGTGTTTTCTTTGAACGCCAGGAAGAAGACAGCCTGGTTGAAGGGATCAAGCGCTTCGAAAGCAGCCGCTTTGACGCCCGCTTAATCCGTGATTGGGCTGGGGAATTTAACGGCGAGCGTTTTATCGCCCAGGTTCGGCAGTTCGTTCAGGCACCATGAACGCAACGGAGCACTTGTTTTTTGAGTAAAATACTCTCTATAAGCAGGGGAGGACCTTCTTTGACCCAAAATACGCAAAACGGCATTACTGAACTCGCTCTCTCGAATGAATACAAGCCGTGGTTGGTTTCCGGGCTATTGTTACTTTCTGACCTGTCCGCAATCATTTTATCTTTTATCCTTTCGTTCTATCTCAGGAAGGCGCTTATCCCCATCATCGGTGGTGTCCTCGATTTTAACCAGATTGCCCCATTGTTCTTGTTAATAATCCTCTTCATCCTGGTGATCTTTCTTCTCTTTGGTCTCTACCCTGGTCACGGCCGCACGGGGGTGGTCGAGTTCAGAGAAATTGTGTATATCGTCTCCTTCTCTCATATTATCGTGGCGATGATCATCTTCATCCTCGGTTACGGTCCTCGGTTTTCGAGGTTGGTTTTCCTGTTCAACTGGTGCTTTGCGCTGGTGTTGATCACCAGCTTCCGCTTATGGCTCCATAACCGCGGGTCATTGCGCCGCTGGTGGGGTCAACCCGCTGTAGTTATCGGCGGCAGCAAAGATGTGACCATGGTCATCCGGCAGTTGAAATCAGCGCGGCGCCTTGCCTACCGCCCGATTGCGGCAATCATTCTCGACAAAGACCTCCCGCAGGTAAAAATTCACGAGGTGCCGGTCTATCCGTTCTCTGAAAAACAACTAAATGAATTCCGTAAGGCGAATATTCGCCTGGGGATTTTCACCAGTTACACGGTTTCAACCCGGCTTGGTTTTCGTAAATATTTACAGACCTTGAGCCTGGTCTTTCCCAAACTGCTGTATGTTTTAGGAGATTCACCTTTGAACATGCTGGCAATGAAAACCATGGATTTGGACGGGCATCCCGCACTGCAGGTACAGTATAACTTATTGAATCCTTTCGCACTGTTTCTCAAACGCGCGGCGGATCTGTTTTTAAGCCTGCTCAGCCTGGTTTTCACCTTTCCGCTTTTCCTGCTCTTTTCGCTCATCATCTGGATAGATTCACCGGGGCCAGTGCTGTATAAACAGACACGCATGGGCAAAGGGGGAAAACTATTCAATATTTATAAGTTCCGCACGATGGTTGTGGGGGCGGATAAAAAACTGCAGGATTTGCTGGCTGCGGATGAAAACCTGCGCGATGAATTTGAGAGGTATCATAAACTTCAGGATGACCCGCGCGTCACCAGGGTGGGCAGATTCCTGCGCAAGACCAGCTTTGATGAATTCCCGCAAATTCTTAATGTGATCAAGGGAGAAATGAGCTGGGTTGGACCACGCGCCTATCTGCCTGCGGAGCTGGAGAAGATGGGAGATTCTGCCGCGATTATCCATCGTGTCACGCCAGGGCTTACCGGCTGGTGGCAGGTGATGGGGCGGCACAGCGTGAGTTTCAAGGAGCGTTTGAAGTTGGATGAATACTACATCAGCAATTTTTCTTTGTTGATGGATGTGTTCATTCTGTTTAAAACTTTTTATATCGTGCTCAGCGGGCGTGGAGCGTGAAGACCGTGTACAGCCCAAATTTGCGAAGAAAAGGTAATTCGAGCTGAAGATGACCCGGCGCAAAGATCGAATCACCGCCTTATTCCTGCTTATTTCTTTCGTCGAGGGCGTCGCTGTCATAGCGACCCTGCTTTCCATCCCTTCTGACCCAAAGAATGCCTTTTATTTCGGTTATTCCAAGAGCCGCTTGATCATGCTCGGAGGGGTGCTGGCGGCGCTGCTCTTTTTGGCGGTATTGCTTATTGACCGGCGATTAAGAACGCGCATCACCGGCCGGCTTACACCCGCTGCTCCCCTGGAGAAAACCCTGCCGTGGGTGGGGGGACTGACGATGCTATTCCTGTGGCTCACGATCTGGATACCCGCGTATCGCCTGGAGGAATGGGCGTCGAGCTTTACCAGGTTGCAGCCTTTGCTCATTTGGGTCGAGCTGATGGTGGTGCAAGGGGTGTTTGCTTTCTGGGTGAACAGGGAGCCGGGTAAACTTCAATCTGGGCTGCGAAATATTCAGGTGTCACGCAAATACCTGCTTACAGGAGGTATTCTCACTGGTTTAACTATTCTGGTGTTCATAATCCTGGTCCAAACGGAAGGTAATTTCAGCGCGAAACAATTGTATTTTCCCCCCGGCGCGCCGCTTTCAGGCTTACAAGTTATCCTGGCGTGGGCAGCATTTATGCTTTTGTTCAGACTGGAGCAAAGGACCTTATCCAGAACCCCCACACGTAAATGGAGCACTGCGCTGTTCTTTCTCTTGCTCTGGGTGGTCACCTTTATTATTTGGTCAAGCATTCCTCTCCCGTGCACAGATGACCGCCCCGGCCCGTATCCTCCTAACGGGATTTGTTACCCGGATATCAATGATGCTGTTTACAGCATCGGTTCGCATTACATCACCCTTGGGGAGGGAGTCTACAATCACTGGTTAACAGACAAACCGCTTTACATGGCGTTTCTGGCGCTGGGTCAGGCGATCTTTGGCCCATCGATCGACGATTACCTGAAGTTGCAGATAGCGGTCATTGCGTGCTTGCCGGCGTTGTTGTTCCTGGTTGGGCGTAAGAAGATTGGTTTTGCCTTCGGGATATTCCTCGCGCTGCTGGCTATTTTGCAAGGGGCTTACGCCATCGCCCTTTACCGCGAGAATGGCAGCGTGAACGTCAAGCTCGAGAACCCTGAATTGCTGGCAGGGGTTTTACTGCTGCTGTTCGCCGTTGCGGCATTTAAATGGTTGACAAGCCCCACTGATCCACGTTGGGCGATTCTGAGCGGGGGGTTGCTGGGGCTGAGCGTTTTGATTCGCTTCAATCCCATCTTTATTATTCCGTTCTTGATCCTGGTAGTATTTCTGGCGGGCAAAGGTATGTTCAAGAAGGTGTTCACCACGGTTTTATTTGCCGGGTTGGCTTTCCTCCTGGTGTTTAGCCCTTGGTTCTTTTCTGCGACCAACAACCAGGGGAAAAGCCATTACATTTCCAAGATTGAAGAGGTCATTAACAGCCGTTTCTCCTTGCGCCACGGTGACAATAAAGCTGAAACGGATAGCGAGGTCTCGCCTCCCTCTACGGCGTTTCTTCCAAATGCGCAAGCCGAGACAGGCTCCAATGAACCTCATGAAATACTGCATTATGAGATCGGGGAGATCGACCAGGCTGGAGTTTCAGGCATCCTTTTTCATTTCCTAAATAATATTTATACTGGGCTAGCCAAGCTGCCCACCAGCCTGGTCTTGCATTCCATACAGGAACAGGTCAAAGATGGCATATGGGCTTTTACCGAAGCGCAGCCAATCTGGAAGACTCGTCTTCGATCGGAGAATCTGATCGTTATGGGCATCAACCTGACCCTGGTGCTCATCGGCATTATGGCCGCATGGAAACGATTTGGCTGGGCCGGGCTCAGCGGGGTGGTCATTCAGATGGGGTACTACACCGGGAACGCGGTATCACAAACCTCGGGCGGTCGTTACCTGGAGCCGGTGGTCTGGGTTTTGCTTTTGTATTATTGCCTTGGGCTATTCACATTAAGCTCATGTGGAATCAAGGTCTTCTCAGGAAGTGCCGATGAAAGTTCACAAAAACCAAACGTTGCGGAGCAGACCAGCGCTGGTTTACCGGGCAGACGGCGCGGTTTGGCTATTCCCTCACTGTTAGCAACTTTCCTGGTGCTGGGGTTAATCTTACCGGTCCTCAACCTTATCCCAGGACAACTTCCAGAGGAGGATGACCCTACGGTTGAAGGAAAAGCGTACGCCACACTTTCGCAGCGCGGGTTGGTAAGTGCTGATGAGTGGAACGCGTTCCTGCAAGACCCAAATCACATCCTTGTTCAAGGCAGGGCGTATCACCCGCGCTATTATCGAGGTAACTTTTTCCGGCCGGGCAACCTTAGTTTTGAGTTGATGTTGCTAGCCAAAGACCATGTACTGGTGGGTTACTCAACAGGGATCATCCCCAGGGAAGCTTTCGCTGATGGCAGTGATGTTATCTTTGTGGGTTGCCTTATCCAGCGCGATACTTTATGGGCAGCCCAACGCGAAATCGTAGAATCCATCGCCATCATTCAACTGGACCATGAAGCTAGCCTGTTATTTGACGAGAAGACAGGTTGGCGCTGCAATCGCTGACTTAGCAGAAAAACCGGTGGATTGTATGCGCGTTCTTCTTGAAGCGCGGGATTAACTGTTTGATTGATGTGGACGGTCAGCCGCGGAGGATTTTTTCACAATCAGAGCGATAGGTTTTATTGCGATTGGTGGAGTGTGTACTGCCAGGCTTTTAAGGCTAAAGAGTTTGGCAGGTCTACATCACCCATGGTAAGCAGTTGACCCGGTTCGATATGGTGCCTAATCCTTGCGTTACGCATGAGACCAATCGGAAGATGATCAGGCATAGTATTAATCAAGATGGCTTCCCCCCGAACTTCAAAGCTGCCCAAGGCTTGGTTGATGAACTGACCTGGTTTTAACGCTGTCTTGGCAATGGCCACCACACTGGTGGACGGTTTGCTGCTGTTATCCAGCAGCACCTGACCACCTTGCATCACTTCGCGGATTGTTTTGGGTATTTCAAGGTGGCAAAGATGATAATTCCGTAACAATGTGTAGAATGGACCTTCGCCAAGTTTGAGGTATTTTAGAGACGGAGCCTGCCGTGGATCATGTTCACCGGTGATGAATACGCCAGCAGGTAGTTTTTTGGGCGCGCCTGGTTGGGAGATCAAATAATCGCTGATTGGCTGGCCCAAGTTTTTTGCCTGGGCTGCTAATCGATAGGATCCTTCTTCTACATCCGCAGAAGAATATCCAAGCAATCCCTGGCAGGCGATGGTCGCGCCGAGCCCGTTGGCTACCAGAACCTGTTCCAGTTGAAGCTTTGTGCCATCGGTAAAAGCGGTCACCTGGTCCAGGCTGATGCCTTGAACTTTTGCCCAGTATTGCATATCTTCCAGTGTTGGCAAATGGTTGAGGAACCCTTTTAAATTGCCATATACCAACGGCATAAATCCCATGGCCAGGGCTTCACGTTTTAGGGCGGCCAGAGCGCCCGGTTGGTCACCTTCCGCTTCGGTGAACAACCCCAATGTAGAAAGGTATGTCCCCGCAGTGACCTGAAGCTCAGCGTCCATGGTGATGACAGGTAGCGACGCTTCCAATGCGCGGGCCACGACCTCAGTGCCGTAAATAGGGTCCCCGGCACATTCGATAATCACCTGGCTTTTATTCAATAATTCATCTACAGATTGGGTGTGCAACTCGCTGAGAGGAAAATCACTCAGAGGCCTGCGGGTGAGAACCGCGGAGACTACCATGTCTGGTTGGCACTCGATCGCCTTCATCAGCCCATTTGCGATGAAACCTGTTCCGATGATACCGATTCGAGTTTTGTCCTTCAAATTCTCACCTTTCTGAAGACTTGCTATTTCTGGGTTGACCAATGCATTATACTCTACAAATAATTGGCATCAACGAAGGCTGGAGCGCACTGGGGGTTGGAAAAATATTGTCGCACTGAAGATCGACTGACTGACTTGATGTGTGCTTCACCTCGGTGTTTTTGAATTAATGAATGTAAAATGGTATTAATTTGAGTATCCAACTGGTCGATGAGATGGTCAAATGACTGAGGGATGATGAAAAAAGCGCTTATCACGGGAATTACCGGGCAAGATGGTTCGTATCTGGCTGAGTTTTTACTGCACAAGGGGTATGACGTTCATGGGCTTGTGCTGCGTAATGAAATTGAAGACCCGGAACGTTCATTGACGAGATTAAAAAACTGCATGAACGATCTTGTCCTGCACGTGGGATCGATCGAGTCCTACCCATCCTTGCAGGCGATCTTCGAAAAAGAACAACCAGACGAGTGCTATCACCTTGCGGCGTATTCTTTCGTTTCGTATTCATTTGATGAAGAGTTCACTGTTTTTAATACGAACATCCATGGCACACATAATGTGCTTTCTGCATTAAAGAACTCCTCTCCAGGATGTAAGTTTTATTTTGCCGGCTCATCCGAATTATTCGGCCGCGCAAAAAATTCCCCCCAAAATGAACAAACCCCATTCAACCCACGCTCAGCCTATGGAATCACGAAGGTGACAGGTTATTACCTCACAGCCAATTATCGGGAGAATTATGGCTTATACGCCTGCACGGGCATTGCCTACAACCACGAATCACCCCGCAGAGGGTTTGAATATGTAACGCGCAAGATCTCTCGCGGAGTCGCTATGATTAAAGCAGGGTTGCAAGAAAAACTGGTGTTGGGTAACCTGGAAGCGATACGGGACTGGGGTTATGCCCCTGATTACGTGCAGGCGATGTGGAAAATGCTGCAGCAGGATGCCCCCCACGATTACGTGATTGCGACCGGCATGGGTCACACGATACGTGAGTTCTGCCAACTCGCGTTTGAGAGAGCAGGGTTGGATTACCGCGATTTTGTTACTTATGATCCCAAATTCTACCGCCCTGTTGAGGAAGTGCCATTGATTGGAGACGCCACCCGCGCAGCGGCTGACCTGAACTGGTTGCCAGAGGTGAATTTTAAAGAACTGGTTCACCTGATGGTTGATGCGGATATTGAACAAATAGAAAGTATTTGAAGCCCCGACCAGTATTGAGTGGTTAAGACACGATGATTTCTATGAGCGCATCTTCTTTGGCAGAGCCCACCCGATTGATTTGGGCAAAAAGCGTATCGGTTATAATGATTGGTCGATAAAATGGAACAACCTCAATCACTTCTGAGTTACAGTCAGTAGTTGAATCTTGTTAGGAGAAAATCCTAAACGCAAAGGTGGCAATGGTCCGGTCTAAGAATCAGGTCAAGATCTACGACAGTGAAAAGGTCAAATGGGTGGCGATCGAAGAGATTAAAGCCGTTTGGTTTTACAGAGACTTGATGGTTCAACTGGTGAAGAGAGATATTGTGGCAAGGTATAAGCGTTCCACGCTGGGTGTGTTGTGGACCATGTTGAACCCGCTTGCTACCATGATTATTCTAACAATTGTTTTCTCTCGATTTTTTAATATGAGAAGCGTGTACCCGGCGTATATTATCACCGGCTTGATCACCTGGTCTTTCTTTTCTCAAACCATCTTGTTTTCTCTTAATACCACCCTGCGAGGAAGCGATCTTTATAACAAGATTTATTTACCTCAGACCGCCTTTGTGATTTCTGTATTAGGCGGAGGAATTCTCAATTACCTTTTATCGATCATCCCGATGGCTCTCATTTTTCTGGTGACCAAGGTACCCATTCATCCCACCGTTTTGTTATTCCCTGTTGGATTACTCCTTTTAGCGACATTTACTTTGGGCTTAGGGCTCTTGCTATCAACCGGTGTGGTATTCTTCCCGGATATTGCTGAATTTGCGCCGGTTATCCTTCAGGCATGGTTCTACATTACACCCATCATCTACCCGGCAGAGCTGCAATTGGACATTATGGGCGGTCTGTTCTTGAAGATCAACCCAATGTATTACTTCATCAAGATCATACGCAACCTGCTTTATGATGGCGTTATCCCTTCTGGGCTTGATTGGTTAATTGGGTTCGCGATTGCGATCTTGATGCTCGTTATTGGCTGGTGGGTTTTTACCAGCAAATCTAAACGTTTTGGATACCAGTAATCAAATGACCTTAAATGATCCTGAGGAACAGACCGCAGTATTCCTGAAAGATGTCAGTGTGGCATATCGATTGCCTGTTGAACGCTTCGCTTCGATCAAAGAATATGCCATCAAAAAGGTGCTTGGCAAAGTCCATTATAAAGACTTTTTTGCCTTGAACGATATCAACCTCTCGATTAACAAGGGCGAAATCTTTGGCATCATTGGCAGAAATGGAGCGGGCAAATCCACACTGCTCAAGGTGATCTCAAGAGTGCTTTACCCCACAACTGGTAGAGTGTGGGTAAAGGGGATTGTTGCGCCTTTGCTCCAGCTCGGCGCGGGATTTCACCCTGAATTAACCGGTTATGAGAATATTTATTTAAATGGTACTCTCTTAGGACACAAACGGGTTGAGATAAAAGATAACCCGGATTCCACGTCGCCAAA